>Ga0181422_1000007_pt1 | contig 59466 bp, 98 predicted proteins | sample 45SPOviralmetaG_FD_130147 | JGI IMG/M metagenome (GOLD analysis project Ga0181422, IMG submission 130147) | Marine viral communities from the oligotrophic San Pedro Time Series (SPOT) site, San Pedro Channel, CA, USA - 45 SPOT_SRF_2013-07-18 | ecosystem: Environmental > Aquatic > Marine > Strait...
AATCAAAACTGCGATTGAAGGTGACTTCGATACTGGTAACGTAAGATTTAAAGCTAGAGAAAGATACTCTTTTGGATTCTCAGATCCTAGAGCAATCTTTGGTAACGGAAACTTACCAACTAGCTAATAAATAATACAATTAGTATTACTTAAAGGGGCGGTGTTCACATCGCCCCTTTTTTTGTGTATAATAAAAAGACCTAGAAAATAAATTAATTTTGTAGACTGACTAGGCAGACGGTATAGAGACTACAAAGTTTAACCGCTATACAAGGAGAAACTATTATGGCATCAACTACTTTTTCGGGACCAGTACGTTCTGAAGGTGGCTTTCAAATGGCTACAAAAAATGCATCATCAGGTGCAATCACAACAAGAATGAGTTCAGGTATGCCTGACTTAACAGGCTTACTTTTAGCTGACACGGCAACAGCAGCAAACATTACTATCGCAGATGGTATTATAGCAGTTGTTAACTACACAGGTGCAGCAGCATGTGCTGCAGCATTACCAGCAGCAACTAAAGGTGCAATTGCAGTTTATGTTCAATCTAAAGATACAGCTGGTGGAACTGCAACTCTAACTTTTAATGCAGCAGGAACTGACGTTTGGGCTACTAGTTCATTAATTGAATCAAGAGCAGCAAATGAAGTAACTTTTGATACTTCGGCAGCAGGTGAAACTCAATTAGTATTCACTCCAGCTGACGCGGCAACAAACTGTTTCACAACTGGAAGCAAAATTGCTTTTATGTGTTTTGAAGATGGTACATGGCACATTGCAACTGAAATGACTGGTGCAGCGGCAGCTGTTACTGGTGCGTTTGCATTTGCAGCGTAATAAATAATTAGTGGCTCCTTCGGGAGCCACGAACTAGGAGAATTATGTTTAAAGGAGATATACAAGCTACAAGATCTGCTGCTGTTGCAGGACCAACCGCAATCATTGCACAACCAATAAGACTTAAAGGAATTATTGTTGCTAGTGATGGCACTGGAGCTGGTCTTTTAGAATTAACGACAACTTCAAACGCTGGTGATACTTTATTTATTGCAGATGTACCTTCTGGTGACTTAGTAAATTTTGGTTTCCCAGATGATGGAATTTTATTTCCAAAAGGAATTTTTTGTAAAACAAAAACTAAAGTTACTGCTTATACTTTGATTACAGATAAATATTCTGGTCCTAATTTAACAGGGAGTAATGGATAATGGGTGGCTCAAGTTTTTCATCAGATCAGTCGGTAGCACACGCAACATCTACTGTTCAAATGGTTGCACAAAACCAAAGAGCAAGACTAACTTCTATTCAAGGAAAAGGTAATAGTGCAAGTGGCTCAGTTGTATTTAGAAGTGGTGGTGGTGCAGGAGATATTATTGCAACTTATTTATTTGGAGAAGAAGGTTTAGATATGTACTTACCTGGTAATGGAATTTTATTTTTAGATGGTATTCACGCAACAATAGCAGGAACTGCTGGTGTAACTATAACATTTACTTAAAATGGACTTAGAATATTATTCAGATATTCTGAAATTGAAAAGAGGTGGTGATGTTCAACCACCTAAAACAAAAAAATATTTTAGAGCTACTAAATCTGGTGCTGGCATGACTAAAGCTGGCGTTGCAAAATATAGAAGAGATAATCCAGGATCAAAATTAAAAACAGCAGTTACTGGTAAAGTAAAAGCTGGATCAAAAGATGCTAATCGTAGAAAAAGTTTTTGTGCTAGAAGTTTAGGACAAATGAAAAAATTTCCTAAAGCTGCTAAAGACCCAAATTCAAGATTAAGACAAGCAAGGCGTAGATGGAAATGTTAGTTTATGTCTTATTTAAATGCTAATATACAACCTATCTATTGTAAAATAAAAAAGGAGTTTTTATATGACCTTAAAGAACATCATGGCGAAAGTGAAGAATGTGTTATCTTCTCAATTACCAGTATATCAGGACGTGCAATCTTATTTAATATCATGTTACCAAACGGTGCGTGTTTTTGGAGATTGCCTATCTCAGCGTTTTTTCAAAAATCATATGATCGTGCCAATGTGCCAGATATGCAAGTCCACGAGTTGGAATTGTGGAACTGTTTTAGCTATTGGCCTAGTGTCACTTGTTTTGATTGGTTGGATGGTTTAAAAGGAAAATTTTTAGGATTAGACAAAAAATTTTATCATGGCAAATATTTATTTACCATTGACTGGGCTCATCCAGATACTAATATATTGGATGTCGAACATTCTGAAATTCCTCAAGAACATAAGTGTGCACATATATTGGAGCTTGATAACGGTAATTATGCAGCTCAGCCTAATAACCGTATTTTGTGGCACTGTAATAGTTATACTACTGATAACAATTGGCCTGACTATTCAGTACAAAGTACGTATTGGGATGCAGAAGACTCTAGCATGGTTACAGAAGATTCTAATAAAATGTTTTACGATATGGAAGAAGTAAAAGACGAAAAAAGAACATATGAGTCTTATAAAGATTATGCTCAAGATATGTCTTATGAAAATAATGGTAAAAAATGATTGATAAAATAATTTATAAAATATTAGGCTATCTAGACAATCTGATACAAAGAATAGATAATATAGTTATAAATAAACCTAAAAAAAAGAAAAAATGAATTTAGCAGATTTATTAAAAAAGAATTTTGTATTAGTACCTGTTGTTGCATCTGTATTGGTTGGAACATTTACTGGTGTTAGATACATTGTTAATTTAACAGACACTATCAATACTAATCAACAAGAAATTGTAGATCTTAAAAGAGATTTAAAAGTTGCAGAAGATAAAATTGTAGATCAAAATACAAGACTAACTTCTGCGGAGTCTACTTGGCAGATGGCAGAAAATTTATACAGACAACTAGCAGATCAAGTTAGAGAGCACGACTATGATATTAAGGATTTAAACAGGTAATGTATGGAGGTTCTCAGGATGAATTATTATTTTACAGGATTACTTGTTTTAGCTCTTACAATATTAGCTTTTTTGGTAGAACCTGCATATCCTAAAAACGAATATCTTAATGAGTATGGTGTAAGATGTGGTGAGATGGAAGTAAGCACAGAACAAAGAGATACTGATTATAATTATAGTGAGAGTAGTACAAATGAACAACAGTATTTAAGATTCACATACAGAAAATATTTAGGAACAGACTGTAAAACTTCAAAAGAAAATGTACAAATTAAACAACAGTTAGAGTTAATGAAGATGTGTGGCAGGGTTAATAGTAATCCAAGTCTTGCACAGAACGAAAATTTTAGATTGTTAGTTTCTAAATGTAGAGGTGTAACTCCTGCAAGAGATAACACTAGACCATCTGATTCACAAAGTTTGTGGGATGACCTGAAAGATGAGTATAAAAAAGAGAACCCAGATGTTAATTTAATGGGAGATAAGTTTATAAAATCAAAGGAGAGTACATTGAAAATACCACCAAAAGACTTTATACTACCATTACCAAAACCAAAGATAGATGAATAAAAAAACATTAAATATATCTGAAGAAGCAGCTGTGCAGATGCCGATGAAAACCGTAGCTAGTTTGATTGTGCTCGTTGCGATGGGTGTATTCGCTTACACCGAGTTGACGGCTAGGTTAGTTTCACTGGAGACATCACGTGAGTTGTTTGAAAATGATTTGCTTAAAAAAAGTGAGCAAGTCCCTACCGATCAAGAGCAACATTTTTTAATCGAAGATCTTTATAAGACTGTAGAGAAAATGGAAGAAACCCAAGAGATGAATATGACAAACAAAGTCAACATAGAATTTTTAGGAGAACAATTAGATAAAGCATTAAAAGATATTGAAGATTTAAAAGATAAGGTAAGAGCAAATGGAAAGAATTACTAGACAAGTTGTGCAATATATTTCTGACATGGAAAAGAAAGCTAAACAAATGAACTTTGTTAAAAATTTAAAACAGTCTGTTGAACACGGTAAAAATGGTACACAAAAATATGTTGTTAAAAAAGGTGAAAACAAAGGTAAAGTATTATGACAGAGATGATAGTGGCTCTTCTTATGATAATCAACGGAGAGATCAAGGAACACAGAATTCAAGAATCTATGTCTGAATGTTTGAAAGGCAAAAGAGTTGCAATGCGTGATACAAAAAAACAAGTACAGTACCAGTGCATAAAGTCTATGGCAGAACTAGAGTCAAATATTGATGGTAGCAAAAGTATTAAAAAACTAATTTTAGAATAGGAGTTTTTATGAATTTAAGTCGTAATTTTACTTTATCAGAATTAATTAAATCAGACACAGCAATCCGTAAGGGTATTAATAATAATCCTAACGCAGAACAAATAGAAAAATTAAAAGCATTGTGTGAAAATATTTTACAACCAGTACGTGACCATTTCGGCAGAGTTAAAATTACCAGCGGATTTCGTAGCGTGGCATTGTGTGAAGCTATCGGTAGCTCGGCACGATCACAACATGCAAAAGCTGAGGCGGCAGATTTTGAATGTATTGGCGTAGACAACGCTGAATTATTTGATTGGATTAAAAATAATCTTTCACCAGATCAATTGATTCTCGAGTTCTACACTCCGGGCGAACCTAACTCGGGCTGGATCCACTGTAGCTGGATATCAGATCAACCAAGAGCATCATTCTTACACGCTTTCAAATCAGAAGGTAAAACTAAATATAAACCAATACTAGGCTCAGCAAAGGAGTTAATATAATATGGCAATAACGAGATCACAAATACCTAAACAAATAGAGGGTAAGTTAAGAGGTGCTAGAGATGAAAAAGAAAAAAAACGAAGAGTTATCGCATCTATTAAAAAGAAATCCAGAAGCAAAAAAGTTAAGGTCTAGAAACTACAAGTCAAAAGTGATACAATCTAAAAAGTTGTACAACAGAAAAAGGCTTAGACACTATGACTAAATTATGTGCTAGAGGCAAAGCGGCCGCTAAAAGAAAATTTCGAGTATATCCTTCAGCATATGCTAATGCTTATGCTAGTAAGATATGTGCTGGTAAAATTAAAGACCCAAGTGGTGTAAAAAGAAAAGATTTTAAAGGACCAAAACCAGCTGGTAAGGTTGTTGGTGGTGAGGCTAAAATTAAAAAAGTTATAGGTGGTTTAAAAAAAGCATCTAAAACACATGCGGCTCAAGCTAAAACTTTACAATCTGTTGTAAAAGCTTCTGATGGACAATTTGCACAAAAATTGCAATCTTACGATGGTAGCTATATGAGAGGCGATTTAGCTGGTCATAAGGTATCAAATAAAAGTTTAAATAATTATTACAAAGGAATGATCGATGGCTAAAAAAGCAAAAGATGTTTTAAAGAAACATAAGAAAAAAGAAAAAACATTTGATAATCCTTTTGATGCAAGAAAATATGGAGATGATATTGATGCAGCTAATTACAGAGAACAAAAATCTATTGAAGCTAAGGGCATGATGTGTGGTGGAGAAGCTAGAGGAACGGGAGCCGCTATCAGAGGTAAAAAATTTGAAGGAGTATTTTAATGGGTAAGAAGAATATACCAGATTATTTAAAAAAAACACTTAAAGGAACTACAATAGGTGGTGGAGTAAATGTTTTTGATGATGAATATGTAACTTCTCCAAAAGCTACTGTAAGTATAGGAAAAGGTAAAACATCGATTTCTGGTGGGATAGAAAAACCATTCAGTAAAGTAAGTAAAGAAAATATTAATAGTGCCATATCACTTGGAATAACTAAAGGGAATATGGAAGAGGGAGACTCTTCTGAATTTTCACTTACAGGAACAAAACAAGGAAAAGCTAAAAATTTAAGTTTAAGTTTTTCTAAAAATTTTAGTGGTGGTGGAGAAGCCAGAGGTGGTGGAGCAGCTATCAGAGGCAAAGGTTTTAAAGGCGTATTTTAATGAGTCTTAAAAAATGGTTTAACGAAAAATGGGTAGATATAGGATCACCCAAAAAAGGAGGAGGGTATAAAGAATGTGGAAGAAAATCTGCAAGTGGATCAAAAAGAAAGTACCCCAAATGCGTTCCTGCTGCAAAAGCAGCCCAAATGACATCCTCGCAAAAGCGTTCTGCGGTTGTAAGAAAAAGAAATAAATCACAAGGAGTTGGTGGTAAACCAACAAATGTTAGTACCTTTACCAAGAGATATTATGGTGGTATGATAGAAATTTAAGGAGAATTATTATGTTAAAAGGCAATCAAAAAAAATTAGACAAAAATAAAGATGGTAAAATATCTGGTGAAGATTTTAAGATGATGAAAAAAGCTTCTGTAGGACTTGGAGTTTTAATGTCAGACAAAGGTAAAAAAATAGCTAAAAAATCTATAAAATCTAGAGCTGCGTTAAGTCCATCTTTAAACTATTTAGGTAGAGATGCTGGAGGAGCTGCAGTTAAAGGAATGGGTGCAGCAAGATCATCAGGTATGGGTTTACAAGACGAACAATTACTACCGGGAAAGACTTTAGACTATTATAAAGATATAATGTAATGAATTATGGCAACGTCAGGAACTACAGTATTCGATTTACAAATCGATGATATTATTGAAGAAGCTTACGAGAGATGTGGCTTACGAACTAATAGTGGAAATGACATAAGAAGTGCTAGAAGAAGTTTAAATCTTTTATTTTCAGAATGGGGAAACAGAGGTGTTCACCTTTGGAAAGTAAATCTAAATCAAATTATATTTACAGCAGGAGTTGCAACTTATTCTGTTCCAACTCAAGTAAATGATGTTCTTGAAGCTTATATATCTTCAACTGGTGCAGTAAATGGAACTCTTAGTACTGCTTTAACAAATTCTGCTACAAGTATTGTTTTAACTGATGGTTCTGCGTTTGCTTCAAGTGGCACAGTTCAAATTGGTTTAGAATTTATTACATACACTGGTAAATCTACGAACACATTGACTGGAGCTACAAGAGGAGCTTTAGGTTCTTCGGCAGTTGCTCATGCCTCTGGTGTAGCAGTACAAAATATAACTGGACAAGGAACATCTTCAACTCAAGATATTGCATTAACAAAAATAGATAGATCTGCTTACTCTGCATTACCAAATAAATTAGCAACTGGTCAACCTTCACAATATTATGTTAACAGACAAACACAACCAACTATAAGTGTTTATCTTGCACCAGATGCTTCTACTTATACAACTTTAAAATATTATTCAATTGATAGAATTGATGATGCTGGAGCTTTTACTAATAATGCAGATGTTCCTTTTAGATTTCTACCATGTATGTGTTCTGGTCTTGCATATTATTTATCACAAAAAAGAGCACCAGATAGAATACAATTATTAAAACAATTATATGAGGATGAGTTATTAAGAGCATTAAATGAAGATGGTTCAAGAACTTCTGTTTATATTTCTCCTCAAACTTATTTTGGAGATGGTGTATAATGAGTTTTGCAAGTGGAAAAAGATCAAAAGCAATATCAGATAGATCAGGTCAAGCATTTCCTTATAGAGAAATGGTAAAAGAATGGAATGGTTCTTTAGTACATATATCTGAGTTTGAACCAAAACATCCACAACTTGATCCACCTTATCACAAAGCAGATCCAGTAGCTTTACAAAATCCAAGAACAATGAAATTTCAACAACCTACTGATATATCAACTATTAATCCACAAGCTCCAAATGATGCTACTATTGCAGATTCTGGTGGAATATTTGTAGGGGTTGCTAATCTTTCTTTACCAGGAGATTTTGCATTTATTACTCAAGGCACAAGTGCTATGATACCTGCGGATCCATCTTTACAAAATAGAAGAAGACAATTGGATTCATTAATTGGAAACACAACGGTGAGTATTACATAATGGCTACAACTTATTCAAATTTTTTAACTCAAGTAAGAAATTATACTGAAGTAGATAGTAATGTTTTAACAGATGCTATTATACAAGATTTTATTAGATCTGTAGAATTAGATGTTGCTGGCAAAGTTGATTATGATGATCTAAGAAAATATGCTACCTCAGCTTTTACTGCTTCAAATAGATATTTAAGTTTACCTTCTGATTGTATGATCATAAGATCTATTCAAGTTATTGATAGTAGTAATGATAGAACTTTTTGTGAAAAAAGAGATACTAGTTTTATATCCGAATATAATAATTCTGGAGCAACAGGTACTCCGAAATATTGGGCAAATTGGGATGATTTCACGGCTTTAGTAGCACCTACACCAGATTCTGCATATACTGTTCAAATCAATTATATAATTGATCCACCACAGTTTACTTCAACAAACAATACTTTTTTATCTACTTATCAAGAGTCGATGTTATTACATGGAGTGTTGTCTGAGGCTTTTAGATTCTTAAAAGGACCAGACAATCTATACAACCTCTATCAAACAAAGTATACTGAAGAAGTACAAAATTTTGCTCTACAACAAATGGGCAGAAGAAGACGTGCAGAATTTGATGATGGTGTTCCAAGAATAAAAATTGAATCACCATCTCCATAAATTTATAAAGGAGAACAATTATGGCTATAACAACAAACGCAATATGTAATACTTTTAAAAAAGAATTACTTCAAGGAAAACACGACTTTGATACATCATCTGACACTTACAAGTTAGCGATGTACACAAGTTCAGCGACTTTAGGAAAATCAACAGAAAACTATTCTACTAACCCAGGCGGTGGATCAAACACTGAAGTTACTTCATCAAACTACACAGCAGGTGGAAAAGCTTTGGTAAACCAAGGTGTAAAAGTTTCATCTTCAGTAGCTATTACTGATTTTGCTGATCTAAGTTTTCAAAACGTAACTCTTACTGCAAGAGGTGCTTTGATTTACAATACAACTACAGACGGTGGTTCAAATACTACTGACGCTGTTGCTGTATTAGATTTTGGTAGTGATAAAACTGCAACATCTGGAACATTTACTATTCAATTCCCAGCATTCACAACATCTGCTGCGATATTAAGAATAGCATAATAATTATGGGAGCCCGATCTAGTGACAACAAAAACATTTACTGTTACAGTTTCTAATCCTGGATCGGGCAACAAATATTATTTAGATAGTGTACTAACCCCTACTATCTCATTAGCAAAAGGGGCTACTTATAAATTTGATCAATCTGATGCATCTAACAATACTCATCCCTTAGTATTTTCATCAGATTCTGGAAACTCAACTCCATATACAGATGGAGTTACTACAAGTGGGACTCCAGGACAATCAGGAGCTTTTACACAAATTGTTGTAGCAAATACAGCACCTGCTTCACTATATTATTATTGTTCTAATCACGCTGGTATGGGTGGCCAAGCTAATATTACTTCAAATACTTGGGGTGCATTAGATTGGGGACAAGGAAGTTGGGCAGCTCAAGGTGATGTAGGCTTATCTGTTAGTGGAATAGCTGCAACTTTTAGTATTGGAAACACAACAGTCGATGCTGACATTCAAGTTGGTTGGGGTGGAGATACATGGGGTGAAAATGAATGGGGAGACCTTTCTGGAACTAATCCTATATTAGCTGGACAACAATTAACTTCTACAATTGGTTCTGTATCAGAATTAATTGTTGCTGAAGGTTCGGTAGATGTAACTGGAATACAATTAGCTTTTGGAACGCCAACTGCCGTTGGTGGTTCATCTGTGGATGTAACTTTAACTGGTTTAGAATTAACTTCTGCTATGGGAGAAGAAACAATTGGTATTGGAGCCAATGTTACTGGATCACAAGCAACAACTACTTCTGGATCAGTTACTATTGATCCTACTTTTTTAATTGGTGAAGGTTGGGGCAGAGATACTTGGGGTATTTTAGGTTGGGGTGTAAATTATTCTGCATTAGCACAAATGAGTGCTTTAACTTCTACGATTAATTTCCCAGCTGCAAACGCATTCACTGATGTAGAAGTTTCTGTTAGTGGAACAGCATTAACAATGACTTTCGCAAATCCATCCTTCTCTATTATAAGTGATGTTGGTATAACTGTACTTGCTTCTGAAGATCAATTAGATGCAGAAATTGGATCAATCTCTTCTGTTGTTGGAACCACTACAGTAGATTTGACTGGTGTACAAGCAACTATGTCTCAAGGAAACACAGTTGGTGGATTAAAAACTCCAGTAGATGTAACTGGAATTCAAGCTACGATGACTCTAGGAACAACGGCTCTTGTACAAACAACAGTTGAGCAACCGACTGGAATTCAAGCTACGATGAGTCTTGGACAAACAGAAGATATTCCGGGTCAAAATCAAGGTGTTATTGGACAAGAATTATTATCATTAATAGGTCAAGCAACTGTCACTGGTATTGCAAATGTGACTGTTAGTGGTATAGAATTGACAAGCTCTGTTGGTAGTACTAATATAACAGCATGGTCTGAAGTAGATCCAGGAGTAAATAATGTTTGGTCAGAGGTTGATCTAGCAGCATAAGTAAGGTAAAATTATAATTATTTAGGAGAACAAAATTATGGCTTCAAGTTATTCAGCAGATTTAAAATTAGAACTTATGGTAACTGGCGAAAATGCTGGTACATGGGGTGATAATACAAATGAAAATTTAAAATTAGTTCAACAAGCAATAGCTGGTTATGAAGCAGTTGCATTATCAAATGGTGGAACTGTGGCTCTTGCAATGTCTGATGGAGCATTATCAAACGCAAGAAATATGGTAATTAAATTTACTGGAACCTTAACAGGTGCATCAGTAGTAACAATTCCAAATTCAATTGAAAAATTTTATATTTTTGATTTATCCGCAGTTGGTGGAATAACTAATCTTACAATTAAAACTGTAAGTGGAACAGGGTTTACTCCTGCTGAAGCAAAAATAGTTGCAGCTTATTCTGACGGAACAAATTTAAATGAGATAGCATTAGACACATTAGGTGGAACTATTGGAACTGCACAAATTGCTGATGATGCAGTGACTAACGCAAAAATAGCTGATGATGCTGTAAGAGCCGCACAGATTTCAAACAACGCAGTTGTAACTGCAGGAATTTTAGATGCGAATGTAACTACGGCTAAAATTGCCGATGACGCAGTAACGACAGCCAAAATTTTAGATGACAATGTAACTGCTGGTAAATTAGCAGATACTTCAGTGACTGCAGGATCATATACACTTGCATCAATTACAGTAGATGCACAAGGAAGATTAACTGCTGCCTCAACAGGTGCGGCTGGTGGAGCAAATATGATTTTGACGAGATCAGAAAAAGGACCTAATAGTGGAAACCACGTTGCACAACCAAACGCTACAAAAATTTTAGCTTACTGTTTAGGTGGCGGTGGTCCCGGTGGCCGAGGTGCTTTTAACTCACCAGGAGTTGGTGGACAAGGTGGAACTGGTGGCGGAGGAGCATTCTTAATTCCAATATCACAACCTTCTACATCAGCTTATGTTGTAGGTGGTGCTGCTGCAACTACTACTTTTGGAAATAATGCAACAGGTGGAGCAGGAAATGGTGGACAAGCAGTAACCCCTCCCGGTGGACCTCCAGGAAACCCAGGTAACACGGGGACTTCAACTGGAAACCATTTAGTTGTAGATTATGGCCCAGGTAATTTTGGTGGTAACTTTGTAGCCACTTTAGCTGGAAATATACCTTCCATAAATGGTGGTGGAAATGGTGGTGGTGCACAAACAACAAACCCTAATTTTCCAGGACAACCAGGACAACCGGGTGCACTAATAATCTACGAAGATTTAGGAGCATAACATGGCAAAAATATTATTAGATAACGGAAATTTTTTAGTAATATCAAAATCTGATGCAGACGCTGCAGATGCAAATATTGCTTCACACTTAAAAACTGAAATTGATATTTCAGATAGTGATTTTAATAGTTATGTTACAAATCAAAAAAATGTAACTATTGATGGGTCGACTGCAACTTTCACAGATTTTGAATCAGAATCAACAATGCCAGATGAAGCTGGTTTACAAAATAAATTTGATATATTTACTACTAGAGCAAATGATTATTTGAGAGGTAATAGTTCAAAACAATTTGGTGTAAGATTAAAAGCATATGTAGATTATCTTTTAACAGTTGATAAAAGTTCTCTTACTTATCCTATAAATTGGGAAAAACATTGTTCAGATAATTCTATTGATTTTGTACATATACAAGAAATTGGCTAGTAAAACTTGATTTTTAAAATAATTAGTAGTAATACTAATTTATGTTAGAGAAACAAATTGAGTTTATTGCACCTAAATCATATTTTAATTTAAAACAAGATTATCCAAAACCTATTAAATTAAACATACCTGACTGGTATAAAAAACTAGAGCATTCTGTAAACAATAGAACAATTAAGGGATGTATTCCTGTATTAGACAGTTTGACTTTTGGTTATTCCTTATCAATACCAGTTGATATTACTATTCATCACAATGTTACTAACAAAGACAAAAATGGAAAAGAATTTAAAGATTCTTTTTATGGGTGTCCTATTGAAAAAAATATGCCAAGTGAAGGTATAAATATTAATGATGGAACTCATTTTTCTAACCATCCTATAGGACAATTAAAAGGTTCTCCACATGTTGAAAAAAATAAAAATTTACCATTTTATAAAATTTCTAATCCTTGGATAATAAAAACACCACCTGGTTATTCTTGTTTATTTGTTCCTCCATTAAATAATGCAGACGATAGGTTTACTATTATACCTGCTATTGTAGATACGGATACTTTTCATAAAGAAATAAATTTTCCTATAGTATTAAATGGTGATAAATATCCTAATCTTGAAACAACACTTAAAAAGGGTACGCCTTATGTACAAGTAATACCTTTTAAAAGAGATAATTGGAAAATGAAATTATCAACTATGGAGGAAAGAAAAAATAGGCTTAATAATTTTTTGTATCCTTTAAGAATACTTCATACATATAAACTAGATTTTTGGAATAAAAAATCATGCAAGTAAAGTCTTATGAATTAGGCCAGTATGTAAAATTAGTAGATGGAATCTTTTCTGAAAAAATGTTAGATACATTTTATAGAGTATGTAAAGAAGTTAATTTTGAAGATTCACTTGTGGGTGGAGGAGAAGGAATAGTTAATAAAGAAATTAGAAATACTTTAGTACTTCCATTAAGTAAATATCAAAAAAATTTAACTTTAGTACATTGGTCAAATTATTTTGCTAACAAATTAAATAATGCAATTGTAAATCATTATTTACCTATTGTACCCCACCTAGCTATAAATCCAGTTCAAGATATACAGCTTTTAAAATATGAAGAGGGTGGATTTTATAAACCTCACGTTGATCATTTTAATGCTATACCTAGAACATTAAGTATTGTAACATTTATAAATGATGATTACCAAGATGGTCATTTTGAAATGTTTTCTCCAGATGAAAAACATTCACAAAAGGTAGAACCTAAAAAAGGTAGAACAATTATGTTTCCTTCAAATTTTTTATATCCCCATAAGGCTAATGTGGTCAAAGGGGGTACAAGATATGCTATGGTAGCTTGGTGTTTATAATATGAAAATAAAACAAGATTTTAAATATAAGATAGTAAAAAATTTTCTGACTAAGGAAGAAATAGGTTTATTAAAAGATTATGCTATATTAAGACATAGACATAACACTTCTGAATTTGATGATGCACAAAGTAATAATGTTGCAGATTTTGCTACTTACGCAGATCCTATAATGGAATCTTTACTTCTTCAAAAGAAAACATTAATGGAAAAAGAAACTGGTATAAATTTATTACCTACTTATTCTTTTTGGAGAATGTACACAAAATTTTCTGATTTACCTAAACACAAAGATAGACCTTCTTGTGAAATAAGCACTACAGTTAATATTGCTTCTGATGGAACTACTTGGCCTATTTTTATGGATGGTAAGCCATTACATTTAGAAAGTGGAGATGCAGCTATTTACTTGGGAATGGAGTTAACACATTGGAGAGAAGAGTTTAAAGGAGATTGGTGTGCTCAAGTTTTTTTACACTATGTTGATAAAGATGGTCCTCATGCATCTTTTGTAAAAGATAAAAGAGAACATTGGGGAATGGCTAAAAATAAAGGAGAATAATGAAAATAATAATGAACCCAAAAAATGGTTATTCAGAGTGGACATTTGATAAAAAAGAAATAAAGGCAATTAATAAACATGGTAAATTAATTTGTGAGCCTCAATTTATAAGACATTTTTCAAATGTTTTAATTAAGTTAGTGACAGATATTACTGTAAATCTAGATGAAGAAACTAGAAAAATTAATACTAAACCAAAAACAGCGAATAGACCTAACTCTGAATATTAAATAATCTAGTGATCTTCAATTAAAGGTCTAAAAATGTTATAATTCCATATGCCTTTAACAAACGTACAAATAAGACCAGGATTTAATAAACAGGTTACTGAAACAGGAGCTGAAGGTCAATGGACTGACGGTGATAATGTTAGATTTAGATATGGCCTTCCAGAAAAAATAGGTGGATGGCAAGAGATATTAGCCGATGAATTAATAGGTGCAGCTAGAGAACAATTGGTTTGGGCAGATTTAGATGGAAGAAGATATGCGGCTATTGGAACTAATAAAGTATTAGTTATATATTATGAAGGTGCTTTCTATGACATCACACCACTTGATAGTGCAAAAACTGGAGCAACATTTACTACTGTAAATAATGATGCAACAGTTACGGTAAATTTAATTTCACACAATTTAGTAGCTGGAGATTTATTTACATTTACTTCTGTAACTCCTCCTAGTGGAGCAGGATATGTAGCAGCAGACTTTACCACTAATACTTTTCAAGTAGTCACAGCCCCTACTAATAATACTTTTACAATTACGATGGCAGCTAATGCTGGAACTTCTGTAATCAACAGTGGTGCAGCTACAGTAAATCCTTATATTACTATTGGTCCTTTAAATCAAAGTGCTGGGTATGGATGGGGCACAGCCTCATGGGGCGGAGCTTCTGGTGTTATATCAACATTGAATGGAGCCTTACTAGATGATACTGCTGGTACGGGAGGATCTGGAACATCAATAACCTTAACTTCGGTAACTGGTTTTCCTACATCTGGAACTATAAAGGTTGGGGCTGAATTTATTTCTTACACTGGAATCTCATCAAATGATTTAACAGGTATTACAAGAGCTGCCGCGGGTACGAGATCTGCACACTCAAACGGATCCTCAGTAGAATACTATACTGGTTGGGGAGAACAATCATTATCTTCATCAGTTATTCTAGATCCAGCTTCATGGTCACTAGATCATTTTGGAGAAAAATTAATAGCAACAGTTAAAAATGGTAATACTTTTGAATGGGATCCTATTCACTCAGATCCAAATGGTTTATCAACAAGAGCAACTGTTGTAAGTAATGCACCTACAAAATCAATAATGTCTATTGTTTCAGAAAGAGATAGACATTTAATTATTCTTGGAACTGAAACAACTATTGGAACATTAAATACTTATGACCCAATGTTTATAAGATTTTCAGATCAAGAAAATATTTCAGAATATGCACCTACTTCTACTAATACAGCTGGTACTTTTAGATTAGACTCTGGTGTAAAAATAATAGGAGCAGCTAAAGCAAAAGATTATATTTTAATATTAACGGACACTTCTGCGTATGTAATGCAATTTGTTGGCCCACCTTTTACTTTTTCAATAAGGCAAGTAGGATCTAATTGTGGAGCCATTGGCCAACACTCTATTAAATATGTAAATGGAGCAGTTTGGTGGATGGGTCAAGCAGGAGGATTTTTTGTATACGATGGTACAGTTAAATCAGTTCCATGTTTAGTTGAAGATTTTGTATTTACTACAAAAGGAGATAATTTAGGAATTAATTATAATTCTGGTGAACTTGTTTATGCAGGTCTAAACCATTTATACGAAGAAATAAATTGGTTTTATGCAAAAGATGGTTCTGAAAATATAGATAGAGTTGTTACCTATAACTATACAGAAAATACTTGGACTACGGGTTCTCTTGCAAGAACTACTTGGCATGACTCTACTTTATATGATTTTCCTTATGCAACTGAATTTAACAAAGATTTCAATCCAAGTTTTCCAGTAGTACAAGGTGTTACAAATATTAATGGTTCAACTAGATACTATGCCCATGAAATTGGTAATAACCAAGTATCATTTCAAGGTGCTAAGACTGCAATTGAAGCATTTATACAATCAGGAGACTTTGACTTATCTCAAGGAGGTGATGGTCAAATGTTTATGAGTATGAGAAGATTTGTTCCAGACTTTAAGTTGCTGACTGGTGATTGTCAAATTACAATTAACTTAAGAAGATTTCCTAGTGATACTGCAACCTCCTCGCCTCTCGGACCTTTTACAGTTACAAGTTCTACGGAAAAAGTAGATACAAGAGCTAGATCTAGATTTGCTAGTGTAAAAATTGCAAATACATCAACAGATCAAAATTGGAGATATGGTACTTTTAGAGTAGATGTTCAACCAGATGGAATGAGATAATGGCAAGAGTAGATATAGTTATACCTGAACCTACACCAGTTTATACTGAAGATAACCAAAGACAAGTTGCTCAATCTTTACAAACATTAAAAGATAAGCTAAACACTTCTTATCAACAAGAATTAAAAAATGAACAAGATGCATTTAATTACTTTTTATCATGACTATAAGATATAAAAATCAAGGATATAAACAATCAGACACAAGCAAGACAACAGCTCTTACATGTCCTTCTAATGCAACAATAATTATTAAAAGTATTTATTGTTCTAACAATGATGGTTCATCAGCTATTCTAGTTAATATGAATTTAGTAGACTCATCTGATTCAAGTGCTGAGTACGAATTTTTTAGAGATGACGTTGCTGCAAAATCTCAAGTAAATGCTGCACCACAAGGAATAAATTTAGAAGCAGGAGATGCAATCACAATTCAAGCAGCTACTGGAAGTAACAAAATTCAAGGTGCTATAAGTTATGCACAAATAGACAGATCTCAAGAGAATGGCTAAAGAGCTATACTACGAAACAAAAATTTATAATAATATAATTAATAAAGTAAATGATGTTATAAACAAATATCCAATCAAAGGTAGAGTTGAAACTAATGAACACTCTACTCATAATGGTTTTCAAACACATAATATATTAGATATTTTTCCAGAAGATATTCTGAAAGAAATTGTTCCTATAAATAATCTTTATAAAGATATATTTCATCTTCATTATATTTCATATTTCAAAGGGGGTTTTCAAAGAGCCCATAATCATAGAAGAACAGAGAAGTTTTCATTTATTTTATATTTAAATGATTCGGATGGAAGTACTGTTTTTAATAGTATTTCAAGAGAAGCAATACCAGCTAAAGGTAAATTAATCCTTTTCTCATCTAGCTTAATGCATTATAGTAAACCATCATATAAAGATAAAAAAATAATAGTTGGTGCTATTGGCAAAAAATGACAGAAATAGAAAATTTTTTACACCCAAACATTTGTAAGTATTTAATAAATTTTTATAAAGAGAATTCAAGTCTTTCAAAAACTTTTAATAAAAGACATTGTCTTCATTTATTAGATTTAAATTATAATGACGCTACAGTACAAAATGTTGTTAATAAATATAAACTAATTAGACCTAATCAATATTTAAAAAATATAGAATTAATTTTTTGGCCAGTAGGAGAATCACATGATTGGCATGATGATACTATTTATTATGATTACACAACAATCACTTATCTAAATGATAATTATAAAGGTGGAGAAACAACTGTAGAAAAATATAAAATAAAACCAAAGACTGGTAAAATATGTTTATTCTCTTCTACTAAAAAGCATAAGGTTGATATACTCGAAGAAGGGTATCGTTATGTTATATTAGCGTGGTATAAAAATGGCTAATATAATAAGTAAAATTATTTTTACTAAAAAAGAGGCTTCATTAATATCTAAATTTATTCTTGAAAATGAGAATACAATTAAAAGTTTAGGTCAATCTTCTTACGATTTGACTAATAAAAATTCTTTAACAGGTACCTTCAGTTTTTTTAATTTTTTAAATTCTGAAATTGGTGGCTTGTTAAAAGAAAAAGTATTTAAATTTTTAAAAGAACAAAATATTTTTAAACCATTATATATACAATGTTGGGCAAATACTTTTAGAAAAAATGAAGGTATTGGTCTCCATAAACATGCGGAAGGGCTAGAAGAATATTTATGTGCTAATATATTTATTGATGGTGATGAAGATATTGGAACAACTTATGTTATAGATAATAATAATTATTATTTTAAAAATACTATAGGGGAAATAACTTTATTTAGTTCTCAAATTCCACATTTTGTAAGAAAAAACAAAAATGATAAAGTAAGAATTTCTGTAGCTATGGATATACACCAAAACAAAAATACTGCAGGAGATGTAGAAAATAAAATAAGATATTATTATTATACCTAACGATTGATCTTGAAAAAAGTTTACGATATGTTATTTTAATATGATATAAAAATGGCTCGTCAAAAATTTACACATTTTATTCCAAGAGATAAACCAAAAAAAAGAGGTCCTGGTCAACATAAAAAAAGACTTAACAAGCATGAGAAACGTCAAAGAAAACAAACACGTTACAAGGGCCAGGGGCGTTAGTGAAAAAAATCTTATGGCAAGATTCTATAATTCATGATAATTTTTACGATGAAGACACCTCTATTCGTATAAAAGATATACTTAACATTTGTAAGGCAAATAATAATTTTGTAAATAAATCTAATGTAAATGGTTTTCAAACTAAAACTTTAGATGATAAAATAATAGCAAAACAAATTGTAGAATGGTCTGCAATTTTAATTAAAAATGAATATAAAGTAAAATCAAATATAAAACTTGATCTAGAATTAAATAATTTTTGGATTAATGAAAATTACAAGTACAGTTATAACAGATCCCATACTCATCCCGGTGCTAATTTATCTGGTGTCTATTATTTAGATGTACCAGAAAATTCTGGTAATATTTTTTTTGAAGATTTTACTAAGCAATTTACAAATTTACACAGTTGCTTTGAAGGTGAGGAGTTTCAAAACTATATGTCCTTAAAAAATAATACAAATCAATTAGTAATTTTTCCATCTAACATTACACATGGAGTGGAAGCAAGTAAGACTGACAAACCTAGAGTATCTTTGTCTTTTAATTTAGTATTGCATTATCAAACAAAATCTGTATAAAATAACTTATGAGTGATAATTTAGTAAAAATACCAGCCGAAGCAAAAGAAATAATTAAACATAAAAGATCTGGAAAAATTTATGCAACAAAAGCAGATTTTGATGCAGATGTAGCAGATCCAAATACTGATACAACTCAAGAAGACTTTAGACAAGATCTTGAAATAAAAGTTACAAGAGTTTCAATGGGTGCTGCAACAAAAGAATAATGCTTCCAAGAGGTGCAACCGAATTACAAATGGAAATGCTTTATAAGTATGTTCCAAAAGAAGTATTAGATCAAGTACAAATATGTACTTCTATTCCCGGTAAGGTGCCATTAGATCCTAACAAATTAAATATTCTTTGGCAAAAAAATTCTTGGGATCAACCAAATCTACAACCTTTTTTTAGCAATAGAGAAAGACATAAAGAATATGATTGGTATGTTTTTAATAGTCATTGGAATTATGAAAAGTTTAGATACTTTCACAACATTCCACCAGAAAAATCTGTAGTAATTAAAAATGGTATTGATAAGTTTCCAAAGAGAAAAGTTTATAAAAAAGGAGATCCTATAAAAATTATTCATCATTGCACACCATGGAGAGGATTAAATGTTGTTCTTCGTGCTATGCAAGAAATAAAAAATCCTAATATTATATTAGATGTATATAGCTCCTCACAAGTTTATGGAGATGAATTTGCAAAATCTCACGATGAACAATTTAAACCTTTATATGAACAAGCAGAAAAATTATCTAATGTAAATTACATAGGTTATAAACCTAACGAATATATTTTAGAACAAATGCCTAACTATGATATATTTGTTTATCCAAGTATTTTTGAAGAGACATCTTGTGCATCAGCCCTTGAGGCTTTGGCTTCTGGAGTTCATATAATTACAAATAATTTTGGAGCTCTATATGAAACTTGTGCAGAGTGGCCAGTATATGTAAATTATACAACTGATTATGAAAGTATGGCGATAGCTACGGGAAATGCTATTAACACTGCAGCGGAATACATGCATGAAGATTTTATACAAGATCACCTAGAAGAACAACAAAAGTTTTATAAAAGATTTTATAGTTGGAATAAAAAAGGAATAGAATGGACAAACTTTTTAAAAGGAGCTTTGCGTGAAAGAAACAGTAAATAAAGATACATATCAAACTCTTAAAGAAATCAGAGTAAATTCGGAGTTAGGAGAAAAAGCAGTTTTACCAATGTGGAAACCTAAAACTAACCAAGAAGAACAATCTCCAATATCTATATTTCTAGCAACTCCAGTTCATAGTGAATGTTCAATTCACTATGCTCAAGCATTACTAGAGTTTCAAAAACTATGTTTTAAGAAAAAAGTTAAGGTTAATTTTTCTTTAGTGAAATCATCTTTAGTAACTCAAGGTAGAAATCTATGTGTTGCTGGTTTTTTAGAATCAAATTATACACACATGCTTTTTATAGATTCTGATATTTATTTTAGTGCAGAATCTATCTTTAAAATGATTGAAAAAGATAAAGATGTAATATCTATACCCTATCCATTAAAAACAATTATGTGGGATAAGACTATGGATAGAATAAAAAATGGAGATATAAAAACTGTAAATGATTTAAAAAGTTCATTTAATACATACCCAATGAGAGTAGATGATGACAACAATATTAAAATTAAAGATGGGGTTATTGAAGTAACTCATAGCCCTACTGGATGTATGATGATTAAAAGATCTGTATTTGATAAGATGATAAAAGCATATCCAGACAAAAGTATTGTACAAAAAACTGTTATAAATGGTCAATATGTAGATAGACCTCATATGTGGAATTTTTTTGACACGATTCACGACCCAGAAACAAAAACTTACTTAGGTGAAGATTTTTCATTTTGTAAACTTTGGAAAGAAATTGGAGGAATATGTCATGCTTATATTACAGATCGAATTATACATATTGGGGAGCATCAATATGAAGGACGTTTTGTTGATGAGTTGAAACCTAACAAGTAAAATGATACTATATGCTATTATTAGGAAAATAGACTATGGATCCATTTACAATAGCATTAGCCACATTTGGCGTACAAAAACTTAGAGGTAAATCTACAAAAAGAGCATTAAGAGATGCAGCTATTGTTGGTGGTGGTTCTTATGCTTTAGGCCAAACTGCGTTTGGTGCTAACATGGGTATAGGCCAAGGTTCAGCTTTTTCGTCATTAGGTTTTGGACAAACAGCTGCAGCTGCACCTCAAGGTAGTTTAGGAACAAGTTTTTTAAATCAAGCAAACATGCCAGCGGGAACACCAATAGGTGTAGATAAATTTGGTAATACTATAACATCTAGAGGTGGAGAACTTTCTGGATTAAATGTTATACCAAAAGCAAAAGAACCAACAGGTATAAAAGCATTGATGGAAAAAGCTAAAAAAAATAAATTAGCAACTGCATTTACTGCAGCATCTGTATTACCATTATTAGGTGGTGATGATGTAGAAGATTTTAAACCACCATTTACAGAAGAAGATTATAAAAAAGCATACGAAGAGCAATCAGCAAAATTAAGTGGTGCTTTTGAAACTCCAACAAATATAAGACCATCGAGAGCCGAAACGTTTGGTTCAAATATGTTTTACGCAAACGAAGGTGGCTTAGCTACAGCTTTACCAAAATTTAATAAAGGTGGTGTGAACTACCTACCATCTAAATCTGATCATGATGAAAATGATGTGAATAATTATGTAAGAGCAGAAGGATATGTAGAAGATGGTGCAGGTAACGGAGATAAAGATGAAGACACTATGTTAGCACAATTAGCTGACGGTGAGTTTGTATCTAGAGCTGATGCAGTGCTTGGTGCTGGTATTTTATCTGGTGGTAACCCAAAAGATTATAAGAGCATGAGAAAAGCTGGAGCAAGTTTTTTTTATGATCAACAAAAAAAATTAAAAAGAGTTTACGATTTAGTTAATGCAGACACAAAAGAAAATTAAAAAAGGAGTAGAGGTAATATCTATACAACCTTCTCAAATAGAAGAGATATGGCCTTTGGTACATTTTATGATTTATGAAGCTTTAAATTACAGTGGTAGATATGCAGAGCCAAATGATATTAAAAAATTATTATTATCTGGAGACAATCAATTGTTTTTAATATTTGGATCTGAAGATGGCGTTGAAAACAAAGTATTTGGATTAGCTACAACTAGAGTATTTGAAAATCCAAATTTTAAAGAATTACAAGGTTTAATTTGTACTGGAAAGAAAATGGAATTATGGGAAGAAAAATTAATTAATATGTTAGAATCTTTTGCTAGAACAAATGGTTGTAAAAAAATTAAGGCTTACATGAGACCTGGATACAAAAAAATTATGCCGAAGTATGGCTATAAAACAAGACATGTTGAATTTGAAAAGGAGTTAAATTAAATGAGTATATTTGGAGGAGGATCCTCGGGAGGAGGAGGTGGTGGAAGTTCTACAGGAACACAAACTACTATTGCTAGAGAAGCACCGGGAGTAGAGGCTAGAAAACTATCACTTTATGATGAAGCTGCTGGTCTTGCTAAAACACCAGTTAACTTACCTGGTATACAAGTTGCACCAATTACTCCACTAGAACAAGCTGGTATAACTCAAGCTGGTACAACAGGAGCTGGAGCAGGAACTGTTACTCAAGGTATTGCTTCATTACAAGCTGGACAACAAGCTCCAAACATATCACAATTTTTTAATCCTTATCAATCATATGTTACTGATGAAATTAATAGACAAGCACAAATGGCTACTAACCAATTATCTGCACAAGCAGTTGGAGCTGGAGCTTTTGGTGGTGGTAGACAAGGTATTGCTCAAGCAGAATTAGAAAGAGCTAGATTAGCTCAAGTAGGTCAAGCTCAAGCTCAAGGTTTTCAAACTGCATTAGGAGCTGCTCAACAACAAAGAGCTCAACAGTTAGCAACTGGTCAAGCATTAGGCCAAGCTGGTTTACAACAACAAGCTATGTTCCAAGCAGATATAAATCAACAAATGCAGGCAGGTGCTCTGCAAAGAGGAATTGGTCAGCAGGCTTTAGAAGCACAAAGACAAACTGAATTACAAAGAGCTTATGAACCTTATCAAAGAATTGAATTCTTAAAAGGTATCATGACTAATTTACCAACAACACAAAGTACTGTAACCGCAACCACGGCTCCCGGCTCTAATCCATTAGCACAAGCAGCTGGAACTGCTTTGGGTGGTTATGCAGCTTATAATATGATGCAGCCGAGGTAACTATGGATAAAGTATTAACAAGAAAATTATTTAAAGATAGATATTTTAAAAGTTTAAAACCAACTATTAAACATTTTAATACTGGTGGACTTGGATCACTATCTTCAAAAGAGAAAGCAATCTATGCAGCAACTTTAGCTGCACCCTTGCTTCAAGCAAAAGGGGAAGGTATTGCTCCCGCATTATCTGCATTAGGTGAAGGTGTTGGAAAATTACCAGCAACTATTTTATCAGTAGAAAAAGCAAAAGGCTCTGGAAAAGGTGTAAGAACTTTGGGAGAACAAGAATTAAAAGCTTATAATTTACCAAAAGGCACAGTAGCTCAAGTTGATGGAACTGGAAAAATTACTGTTGTATCTAAACCCTCTGCTGAATCTATTAAACAAATTCAAGGAAGTAAAAGAGTAAGAACTATTTTATCTAGAATAGGTGATGACTATTATAAATTAGGTAAGCCTGTAGGGTTTGGTGATATGAGTAGAATTAGAGCATCACTTGGTAAAGTAGGTGGCTCACAATTTTCAAAAGACTACGGTGCTTTTAAAAGTAGAATACAACAAGCAACATCATTCGTAACACAAGCGATCTCAGGTGCTGCAGTATCAGAACAAGAAGCAGAAAGAATTACAAAACTAATTCCACAAGTAGGAGATACTGAAGCTACGTTTGAAGCAAAATTACAAGCGTTAGATAGTTACTTTGCAGATGCTATTGCAATTGCAGAAGATAACAATGCAGACTTTACTACTGCATTAGAAATTATGGAGGCTTCAGGCAAAGGTGCTTCTAACTATGTTGATTTAAGTGAAGGTGTTACTATTAAACAATATGATGGTAACAAATACGATGTAAGTGCAAATTAAGGATTTATATGGCAGAGATAGTTGTACAAAACGAAACATTCAAAATAAAAGGTTCAACTCCTACACCTAAAGAGCAACTAGCTATTGACTCTGTATTAGCTGCAAAAGGAAATACTAAGGGAGGTGGTTTAAGTTTTGATGACGAGATGAAACTTATGATTACACCTGAAGAAGTTTTATCAGATGCTGCTAAGGGTAAATATAATAAAGATACAGAAAGTTTTTTAGCTAGTCCAGACTTTATGAGAATAGTAACAGAGGTAGGTTTATCTATTGCTGGTGGTATTGCTGGTGTAGCTGCAGCTCCATTTACTGGGGGTTCATCTTTAGTTGGTACATCTATCGCTGCTGCAAGAATAGCTAGAATTGCTAGACCACTTATAAATTTAAGTAAAAATAAACAAAAAATTTTAGCAGGAGTGACTGGAGCTGGAATTGGGGGTGGAGCTGGTGCAGCTATCTCTCAAACATTTGATCCTAAAGAAAGTATTGTTAGAGAAGTTGCAAGGGGCACAGCCCAAGGTGCTTTTGGAGAATTACTTGGTTTTGGTATGGCTGGTGCATTAGCAAAAATTTCAAACAAAGTTACTGGAGCATCTATAAAAACAATTGATGGTGCTAGAGATGTAGTTAAAGGATTAGATGCGGATAAATTGTTTTATAAAGAAGTAGCAAAAATTAAAGAAACTGGAAAATTACCATCTAAAGAAGTTTTAGATAAATTAGTGGGTAAAGGCTTAACTGAGGAAGCATTAAAAAGTACAGTCACACTTAGTCCACAACAAAGAGTTATTTTAGAGAGCTTAGAATTAAGCGATGAAGCATACAAAAGTGCTCAACAAGCTAGACCAGATTTTTTTGATAAAAAGAAAAGATTATTAGGCAAAGGAGAAGAGTTTGTTTTTGAAAGAGGAAATATTGTAGCTGGTAAATTAACAGATCAGTCTGGGGTAGAGTTAGCTTCTTCTCTTGCCGCTGCTTCTATTGGTGGTGGTGCATTTATAAGAAATGCAGAGGGATTAGGAAGAATAACAACAATTGAATCTATCGATCAATTTACAAAAGTATTAACAAAAGATTTACCAAAAATAGATTATGATGCCGCTAAAGATGGGGTCACTCAATTTTTAAACGCACAAATAAAAGGTAATTATACAGATATCTATCAAGGAACTAAAAATAAATTATGGAATGATCTTACTGCTGATATAAACGCAACAGTAAGAAGAGCAGACGGATCAATGGACCCAGCTTATGATGTTGTAATTAGAGGTCCTGAAGTACCAAAAACAATACGGGTAAGAGAAAGACAACCTAATGGTAAATATGAAAATAAAGATGTTTCAAATTTAGATGATTATATTTATGAAGCACAAGCAAAAAATATGGATGTTAGAAATACTGATGTAAGTGATATGTTATCTATGGTTGGAAGACTGGAAGGAAGAGCTGATTATAATAGATTTAAAAATGTTTATACTGCTATTGGAGATAAAATAGGTCTTACTGGTACAGCATCTTCAGTAAGAGCAGAACTTTTAAAAAGAATGGAATCCATGTTAGCTAATTCTCCACTACCTGCTGCAGTAAATGCAAAAAGAGTAATTGCTTCAGGTTTTACTAATTTAGGTGCAAAACCTTTTCAACAAGAAACAATTAAAAAATTATTAAATTCACAGATGGGGCAAGAAACCTTATATAAAAATATCATAGGTGCAGGTAAACCAAGTTACTTTAGATCATTTAATCAAAGTTTAAAGGATGCAAAATTTACAGTTGGTGGAAAACAAGTTGGTGGAAAACAAGTCGGTGGAACACAATTTGATGTTTTTCCAAATAGATTAGCAATTAGAGGTGCACTACAAGGACAATTTTTAAAAGATTTTTTAAATAGTAGTGTAGATAAAGCTGGTCAATATTTTAATTTAAATAAAACTAAAGCTGAAAAATTTTTAAAAGATTATGATTGGTTATTAGGGAAAGATCCAATAACAAAAAAACCAGTTGGTTTTTTAGATGATACACAAATAAAAGGTATCAGAGATTATGTGAGAAGAATTCAAATGGTTGAAGGTAAAATTAAACCACCAGGGTCTGCGGGAACAAGTGGTGAGATGTTAGTACAAATGAAACAAGCTGGTGCTATTTCACAAATTGTAGGTGTAGTCGGTTTTTCTACAGGTACAATTGATCCGGGTGCTGCAACATTTTTTGTATTAGGTCCTACTGCTTTAGCTTATGCTTTATCAAGACCTTCAACTACAAAAGCTTTAATAGATGGTTTAGGAGGTGCGAGTAAAGGTATTGGTAAAGTTGGTAAAATTGATAGCTTTCCAAAATTAGAAAGATATATTGGACAACTTGGAAGTGCATTAGTTGCTGAAGGAATAATAGGTGCACAAGAAGCTGAAGCAGCAATCAATCAACTTAATGGTAACAAAGAAGCTTTTGAAAAATATTTTGAAAATGGAGTTATGCCTAATGCACCAGCAACAAGACAGTTTCAACCAGAAAATGCACCTGCAATAGAAGTAGACCCATATGTAGAATCTGGAATACAAAAACAAGGTTCTGGTCAAAGAGTCGGTTCTATAGTAGGCTCAGACACTAGTAACATACCTTTACCAAATGTTACTCCATCTAACCTACCAATGGGTGGTCAATCTAATACTGAATTAGCACAAGCCCTTAACCTTTTTAATAAGGGAGGAATAGTAAGTGCCAAGAAAAACTTCTAAAGATAATCTAGCCCATCAAAGAATTGATGACCATGAGAAGTTGTGCAGAATCATGCAAGAGCAAACTAATAAACAAATTAAAGATTTACATACAGACGTACATAGAATTGAAAAAATACTTATATCTTCTACTGCGTTTTTAATGACTTCAATGATAGGAATAATTGTTGCTCTTCTATTCAAAGTATTCTAGAACATTTATGTGTTTGAAAAAAATAAAATAAAATTTGCACAACCCTTTGATTTTAATTCTTGTTCAAGAATATTAAATTCAGGCCATTATGTATCTCAAATAAATAGTCAATGGTTATCAGAATATGTATTACATTCTACTTTTCAAATAAAAGGTATACAAGAAAATCCAGATTTAAGAGATATGTACAATTACTTACAAAAAAATTTTAATAAAAATAATTCTAATTCTGATTTAGATATTTTTTATAGTATGCAATCAGGAATTAAAAGCCCAACACATAGAGACGATTATGATGTATTTATTATTGGAGCATTAGGAAGAACTTTATATAAAGTAGAAGACAAAGAATTTATTGTAGAACCTGGTGATATGCTTCATATACCAGCAAGAAGTTTACATGTAGCAATTGGTTTAGATCCTAGAATTATTTTTTCATATGCAACTTATTAAAAAAAACAATAAATTTTTTATTACTGATTTAAAACTCGAAAAGAAATACCAATATAAAAAATATACAAGACAGGAGGAGGACGGTTCACGGACTTATAATATAGGTAACAAAAAGATACCAAGTGTTACGACTATATTATCTGCTACTCAATCTCCTGAAAAGAAAGCTGGATTAGATAAGTGGAGAGAAAGAGTTGGATACCAAGAGGCAGCTAGAATTACCTCACAGGCAGCTCTCAGAGGCACGGAGATGCACTATGTCCTTGAAAACTACATAGATGGTCGTGGCTACCTAAACCTATCTCCAGAGGGTGCACAAGCACGACTCATGGCTCACGAGATAGTAAACAATCTTGACCTATTGAAAGAGGTATGGGGTAATGAAGTAAGTCTAGCATATGAAGATAGATGGGCAGGTGCAACAGACGTAGTTGGTCTTTATGATGATAAACCTACAATCATTGACTTTAAACAAAGTAATAAACCAAAGAGAGAAGAGTTTGTAGAAGACTATTACTATCAGATAGCTGCATATTCATTAGCACACAAAGAACAATATGGTCCTATAACACAAGGCCTTATATGTATTTGTACCAAAGATATATTATACCAAGAATTTAAAATGAATGAATCAAAGTTAAAAGAGTATGAAGATAAATGGTTAGAAAGAGTAGATAGATATCACAAATCTAAAGCCACTTCTGAACCTGTTCCCCAAGAGTCTTAGCAGATAATTCTATTTTGTTTTCAAGATTGTGTAATACCATTTGATCAATAGTATCTCTACAGATTATATCAATATAAGTTACTTGCGACTTCTGACCTATTCTGTGAGCCCTATCTTCACTTTGTTGTCTGACTTCTAAATTATAAGAATTACTAAAATAAATTACATATTTAGCAGCAGTCAAAGTTAAACCATAACCACCTACTGTTGGATTACCAACTAAGAATCTACATTCATCTTTTGTTTGAAATTTTTCAACTGATTGGTTACGAGATTCAACTGAGTCTTTACCATATATTGAAACTACAGAATCAACCCCATAAGTTTCAGCTAATTTACTTTTAATACTTTCAATGTTATGTACATAGTTAGCCCATATAATACACTTATCTTCACTCTCTTCTAAGATACTCATTAGTTCTTTAAGTTTGGCATTCGTTTTAAAATCAACAATATTACCATCATTAGTTTTTACAAAACCATTTGCTACTTGTTGTAATTTAAGTAATTCAGTAAGCTTATTATTGTAAGATACTTCTTCATCTTTCATAATCATAAGTGCAGTAATTTTTAACTTTTCATAAGCTAGTCTTTGTTCTTCTGACATATCCACATATCTTTGTACGTACATCTTTTCTGGTAAATCTAAACAATCTTTTTTTCTAACACGGTAAGAAAAGTGTTTTAATTTATATTCTAATTCTTCAAGATTTACATAGTATTTAGGTATTTGAATATTGTATCCACCTCTTTCAATACTATACATAACTGCATACTTAGATTTAAATACTGTAAAATTGTCATAACCTAATAAGGCTTTATCTAAAAAAGCACATTGAGAGAATAAATCTAATGGAGATTTAGTAATAGGAGATCCAGTTAGTATTCTTTTATATCTAGCTAATTGACCTAATTTAATAATAGCTTTAGATCTTGATGCTTTTAAATTTTTAATTGAAGTACTTTCATCTAATATAATCATGCTTCTCATACCATGTTTAAGTAGTTTATATTCTAACCATTTCTTACCTGATGCATGAGATAATGCTTCAACATTCATTAAAATAAATGTAAGTTTTTTAGGATCTAGCTTAAACGTTTTATCTTTAGTTACTTTCCAAATATAGATATTTGTTTCTTCTGGACAATGAACATCAATTTCTTTTTTCCAATTTTGATATACAGAATTAGGTGCAATAACAAATACAAAATTAATTCTTTGATCTTGAAATAAATAAGCTGCATTGTCTATAGCAACTTTAGTTTTACCAGTTCCCATTTCCATAAAGTAAGCAAAGTTGTATGGTTTTGCCCCTTCAATTAATGATTGTCTTTGATGCTTAAAGGGTTCTGTTTTGTATTTATACATTGTAAAATTATTTAAATTATTTGTTTGCAATAATCAATCAAATAATATATTGATTCGCACAAGGAGGTTCTTATGGACTTAGAAGCAGAATCTATCGTATCGATAGATACTGGCATGTCACAAGACATTGCCGAATCTTGCAATAAGTTATTGGAAACTCAGAAACAAATATCAACGGCTGAAGAACAACTTAAAAAGTTGAAGGAAGTTGAGTCAACTCTTTCTGAGCAGACAATTCCAAACTTAATGCAACAAGCTGGTGTATCAATGATTAAACTCTCAGATGGGTCATCTGTTGAAGTAAAACCATTTTACTCAGCTAGAATACCAGCTTCAAAGAGTGAAGAAGCTTTTCATTGGTTAAGAGAAAACGGACACGGTGACTTGATTAAAAATCAAGTATCATTAGAGTTCGGAATGAAACAAGACAATGAAGCCAAATCACTTGTAGAAGAGTTGAAACAAAAGGGCTTAGCAGTACAGCAAAAAACATCCGTACATCCAAGCAGTCTAAGAGGATTTGTTAGAGAACAAATTCAGGACCTAGGAAAAGATGTACCCGCTGAATTGTTTGGAACCTATGTTGCAAATAAAACTAAAATAACCACGAAGGAGTAAACAATGCCACAAGAGCAAACGAAACCTCAAGCTAAAGAGGTAATAAAAAAAGCAAGTAACCTACCAACTCAAATAAATTTAGAAGAGATGGCAGGACAAGGTCAAGAGTATGTTACAGCTCGTGATCAAAAACTACCAATCCTAAAAATACTTTATGCTAACTCACCAGTCTTAGACGAGACGGATGGTAAGTATGTCGAGACTGCTAAGCAAGGAGACATATGGAGTGAAACATCTGGTAAGGTATGGAAAGGTAGACAAGGCCTAATCGTAGTACCTTGTCTTTACATAAATACTTTTAATGAATGGAAAGACAAAGGAGACAGTCCAGGAAGACCAGTAGCAATTCATACTGATCCATCTATTATGTCACAAACAAATAGAGGTGCTGATAATAAAGATAGATTACCAAACGGTAATTATATTGAAGACACTGGTAATCACTTTGTTTATATTTTGGATGAAAATTATAATCCATTAGAACAAGCATTGATTACTATGAAGTCTACTCAAAAGAAAAAATCTAAGACATGGAATTCCATGATTATGTCTAGAAGAGCACAAGGTAAGAATGGTATGTTCAATCCACCATCATGGTCTACTGCTTATAAATTAAGCACGACTAAAGAGTCTAATTCACAAAACTCTTGGTATGGATGGGTTGTAGAGTTTGATAAATTCTTAAACGCAACTGAGAATTTAAAAGCTTTAGAAACTACTCAAACTTTTTATCAAAGTGCGATGAAGAGTGATATTTTTGGTAAGGTAGATTTTGCACAAGAAAATCAATCCCAAGGAAATAATAGCAGCAAAGAAGCTACTCCATTTTAAATTATGGAACAGGAGCTCTTAAAAATATTTGAGGGTAATTCTGAACTGTTCATTACTACCTCTCTAACTGGAGAGGTAGATGAACGGGGTAAGAAACAAGTAAAGGTACTCACGGTTCACGAACCTATTACTCTTGAGTTATGGAAAAAACATTTAGAAGGTAAAACACGAATTGGTATTAAACCAGAGAATGGTGATGTATGTAAATGGGGATGCATAGATATTGATCCTAGAAACTACACAACATTTTCTGAAAAAAAAATTGTAGATATAATTAGAGATAATCAACTACCCCTTATTCCAACAAGATCAAAATCTGGTGGTTTACACTTATTTTTATTTTTAAACGATTGGTCTCCAGTAAAAGAAGTTCTTAAAGTTTTAAACGATTGGAACAAAACTTTTTTCTATTCTGAAGAAGTTTTCCCAATGAACAAATGTTTAAACATGCCTTATTTTAATAAGGATCAAACTACAGAGTTTGCATACAATGATAACAATACACCAGTATTAATAAATAATTTTTTAGAAATGATAGCTAAAAAAACTGTAACTTTAGAACAATTACAAAATATTAAAATAAAAGAATATGAACCAGAAAGTGATTGGAAACACTATCCCCCTTGTGTTCAAAAAATGATTTCAGAAAAGTGGGAGGGTAACCATAGAAATGAATTGCTTTTTAATGTTGGTGTTTTAGAAATGAAGAAAGCAGACGGTAATTTAAATGCTAATGAATTAATTAATATTCTTCATAAAAGAAACCAAGATATATTTACTTCTCCCTTAGATCATAAGGAAGTAGAAACTTTAGCAAAATCAATTTCTAAAAAAGATTATACTTATAAGTGTCCACCAAAAACAAATGCAATAGCACCATTATGTAACAAAGATCTTTGTAAACTTAGAAAGCTTGGTATTGGTTCACAAGTACCAGACATGATAGATGATTTTGCAGATGTACAATTTATAAGATCAACTAAATCAATCGAATATACTTTCACATTTCAAGATGAAAAAATAATAATTAATCCAGAAGATATGAAAGATGAAAAATCTTTTAGAGTTAAACTTCTTAGATATGGTATCTATTGGATGACATTACCCAAACCTAAGTCGGGACCATCTCCATTTGAAATGCTTATGGCTACATTAGTTAGAAAAGCAGTGGAGAATGAGAAGATGAAATTTGAAGATACGTTAGGTGAGGAGAAATATAACTTCCTTAAAAAATTCTTTGAAAGTCATATTGAAGAAGACGATTTTGAAAAGCTGCAAGATAATTATGTTATTTTAGATTCTAAAACAAATACTTGTTATTTTAAAAAAATTACTTTTGAAAAATTTTTAGGTAATGATAAAACATTTAAAAGTGCAACTGAAGCACTTAACTTACTCGGTTGTAATAGATTGGATTATCATGAGGGTGTAAAGAATGTGTGGTCAGTCGAAATGCCTAAGTTTGTAGATTATAAAAAGGCAACTAAAAAAGAAGATACAAAAAAAGTAACAGAGATGGATGATGAATACCACACAGGAAAGTTTAGAACTTAAATTTTTAAAAGAACTTTACCATAAAACAGTAAAGATCTTTGGTCCTCCCGGTACAGGTAAGACTTATACTTTAATAGAAAAAGTATTAAAAAGTTATTTAAGAAAAGGTATAAGGCCACAAGAAATAGCTTACTTATCTTTTACCAATAAAGCTGTTAACACAGCTGTTAGAAGAGCAATGGAATCTTTTCCTAACTACACTACTGATGACTTCGCAAGATTTAAAACATTACATACTTACTGTAGAAGATATTTTCCAGAAGAAGTATTTGACCCAAAAGATTGCACAATAGATTTTGCACTTCAAACTAAAGTAATTAAGAGTAGTGACAAAAGATTAGCCGATGATAATTTTATGTATAAGGATTGGTCATTAGGTGTTTATAGTAAATCTAGAAATTTATTAATTACACCAGAAGAAGCTTATAGAAGAGAGACATATAAGAGAGATTCTCTTACTGTTTTTTTAAGAAAGATAAGCACTTATGAACATTATAAAACTGGTGGAGGAGAAAGATCATTTATAGATTTTGATGATATGATTGAAAGAGCTATAACTGAAATAGATTTTCCCTCATTAAAAGTTTTAATTTTAGATGAAGCTCAAGATTGTACTCCTTTACAATGGTCGGTTATTTATAAGATGGCACCTAAAGTAAAAAGAATTTACTTAGCTGGGGATGACGATCAAGCTATATATAAATGGAATGGAGCTGATCCAAAATATTTTACAAAATTCTTTCCAGGTAGAAAAGTAAAGCTTAGGAAGACACAAAGATTTGGAGAAGCAATTCATAGATTCTCACAAGTTATTAGAAGAGGTATAAGTGATAGTGAAGAAAAAGAATACTTACCAGGAGACACAAAAGGTTTTGTTAAAGCTTACTTATCTTTTAAGGAAATACCTTTTGAAAATTTTAAAGAAGATTGGTACATCCTTGGCCGTATTAATGAAACTGTTAATGAGTTAAGAATGTTAGCTAAGGATGCTGGTCTCTATTATAAAGATAATAAAGGAACAAAATGTTTTGATCAGAAACAATGGGAATCTATTAAAGCTTGGACTGCATTAACAAATGGAAAAAAAATAGATAAGAAAGCAGCTCGTAATATGTATAAGAATATTAGAGAACTAGAAGACCCTAATTATAGATTAGATAAGTTTTGGAGAAATGAACCTGATATGAGAGAGTATGATTTTCAAACTTTAAAAGAATGGTGTGGTTTAACACTAGAGGATAGCCAAAAGAATAAGCCTTGGTTTTGGATATTAAGAAGAAATTTTAAACCAAAACAAGTAAGACATTTTATTAGACTACTTAGGAGATATGGACAAAAAGAATTAGACAAAGATCCATTAATAACTATTGATACAATTCATAGTGTTAAAGGTGGGGAAGCAAATCATGTAGTGCTTTACAGTAAGGGTAATTATCCGTCTGATTATAGAAATAAAAATAAAAAAGAAAAAAGTGATGAAAAGAAAGTTTGGTATACTGGTGCAACTAGAGCAAGAAAAACTTTACATTTGTTAAGAAGTGATTATAAGTTTAATTATCCAATTGGCTCTGATTATTTAATATATGTTCAAGAAAAAAATAATGAAAAATAAATTAGAAGATTATATACACATTGAAAATAAATTATCAAAAGAAGTTTGTTCTGAATTAATTTCTAATATCACCAATGAAACTTGGGATAAACATTACTGGCATCACAATGAAAAAAAACAATTAATCGAACCAGATAAAAATGATTTAGATATTCTTTTTTCTAACCCATATCAAAGAGATTTACTAATAGATCCTATAACTGAAGTGTTAGTTAATTATCAAAAAATACATTCAAACTCTATATTTGTGCACAAACTTTCTACAATAAGGTTTAATAAATATACTGAGAATACTGAAATGAAAGAACACTATGATTTAATAAGTAGTATTTTTAGTAACAGTGAGGGTGTACCAATAATATCTATTATAGGAAACTTAAATGAAAATTATGAAGGTGGAGATTTTTATTTGAATAAAAACAAAATTAGTTTAAGGTGTGGGGATATAATGCTATTTCCTTCTACCTTTCTATATCCACATAAAGTAACTAAAGTAAGAAAGGGGACTAGGTATTCTTTTGTTACCTGGGCATATTAATATGACAAATAAAGATCTTTTTGATGAAAACTTTCCTAATGATAAACAAATTGGAGGATCTCACTATAAGCAGTTTGTCATTCAACCTTGGACATTTATAAGAAAGAACAATCTTAATCCACTACAAGCTAATATTATTAAATATGTATGTAGGTATTTATCTAAGGGTAAACCATTAGAGGATTTAGAAAAGATAAAACATTATTGTGATTTAGAAATTAAGCATCTTAAAGATCGTAAAGATGAAGGTAAGAAAAAAAATTAGATGAGTGAAATATGTAGTTTTAATATTCCTGATGAAATCTATAATGTGCTTAATAAAATTATAAAAGACAAATCAAAAAAATATAATTCAAGATTAGCTGGGAATATAAAAGAAGAATATAATTTACAAGAACATATCCCTTATGTAAAAAAATTTATAGAGACAATTGCTGATAATAACTTTAAATGGATGAAAAATTTTCCTTTATCTTCAAACAAAAACAAGTGTTTAGTTTTAAAAGAATTATGGGTTAACTACCAAAAGAAATTAGAGTTTAATCCTTTACATTGTCACGATGGAATTTTGAGTTTTATATTATTTATTAAAATTCCTTATAACATTGAAGATGAATTAAAGGCAGCTCCCGGTATTGATTCAGTAAAAAATTTAGCAGGTCATTTACAATTTGTTTGTCCTAATAAAGGTTTCTTTAGATCACTAGAAACAAAATCTATCCCAGTAGATAAAAAATTTGAAAAGAAAGGTTTGATGTTTCCTGCTCTATTGTATCACACAGTTTACCCTTTTTATAAAAATGAAGATTTAAGAATAACAATTTCTGGAAATTTATTTTTAGATGACAAAACAAATTAAATGCAGTAAATGTAAAAAAGATGCAGTTGTATATGAAAATAAAATTTATTATTGTGGTCCTTGTGCTGTCATTAAGTTTGTTAGGTTGTATAAGAGACTTAGATTTAAACCCAGCAACAACAGTAGTCAGAACACTGTTAAAAGGATCTAATCAATGAGTAATGCTTTACAATTAACTTTGACATTTAAAAAATCTATTTGGAATACTCCATCTGAATATAAGGATTTATCTAATGCAACTGAGATAGCTATTGACTTAGAAACTAGAGATGATGGTATTAATGAGAAACTTGGAGCTGGTTGGGCTTTAGGTAAAGGAGAAATTGTAGGGTTTGCAGTAGCCGTTGATGGATGGCAAGGATATTTTCCTTTTGGTCATTTAGGTGGTGGTAACATGATACCAGAACAAGTTAAAGCATACATGAAAAAAATTTGTAGTTTACCTTGTACTAAAGTATTTCATAATGCTCAGTACGATGTGGGTTGGCTAGAAGCATCTGGAATCACGGTCAACGGACCAATAGTGGATACGATGATAGCCGCAGCATTGATAGATGAAAATAGATTTTCCTATTCTTTAAATGCATTATCAGTTGATTATCTTGGTGAGATTAAAGCTGAAACAGAATTAAGAGAAGCTGCAGCAGCACATGGTATAGATCCTAAAGCAGAGATGTGGAAGCTACCTGCTGAACATGTTGGTTATTATGCAGAGCAAGATGCAGTTCTTACACTTAAATTATGGCAAAGATTTAAACAAGAAATATCTACCCAAAGTTTATCAACAGTGTGGGAACTTGAACAACAATTAATTCCTGTGTTAATAAAGATGAGGCAAAAAGGTGTGAGAGTGCAAGTGGAAAAAGCTGAATCATTAAAAAAAGAAATGATGATCCAAGAAAAAGAAATATTGGTGGCCATAAAAAAAGAATCAGGAATAGAAGTAGACATCTGGGCATCACGCCAGATCGCCAAAGCTTTTGACAAACTGAAGTTAGAATATCCAAGAACTGAAAAAACAAAAGAGCCTTCCTTTACACAAAATTGGTTAAGTAATAATAAAAATAAAATAGCACAATTAGTTGTACATGCAAGAGAAGTAAATAAATTTCATAGTACTTTTTTATCTTCTATATTAAGATACCAAGTTAAGGGTCGGATCCATGGAGAGATTCAACAACTTAGATCAGATCTTGGAGGGACTGTATCTGGTAGACTTTCAATGAGTAACCCAAATTTACAACAAGTACCAGCTAGAAACAAAGACTTTGGCCCTAAAATTCGTAGTTTATTTATACCAGAGGAAGGGTATCAATGGGGTAGTTTTGATTATTCACAACAAGAACCACGAATGACGGTTCATTATGCAGCGTCTATTGGAGATGGTTATGAAGGATCGAATGAATTAGTAGAGGCTTATAAAGAATCTAGTGCAGACTTTCATCAGACAATAGCTGATCTAGTGGGTATTGAAAGAACACAAGCAAAGACTATTGGACTAGGTATTATGTATGGAATGGGTAAAAATAAATTAGCCTTATCTCTAGGAGTTACAAAGGATGAAGCAGATGAATTGATTACAAAATATAATAAGAAGGTACCTTTCATCAGAAAACTTTCTGATAGATGTAAATTAGCAGCAGATGAAAAAGGTGTGATTAGAACTAAAAAAGGAAGAAAGTGTAGATTTGATAAATGGGAAACAAGAGACTTTGGATTACACCAAGCCGAAACATTTGATAATGCGGTAGCAAAATATGGTAAGGATAATATTAAGAGAGCCTATACATACAAAGCTTTAAACAGATTAATTCAAGGGTCTTCAGCTGATCAAACAAAACAATCAATGTTAGATTGCTATAATGCTGGCCACTTACCAATGTTACAGATACATGATGAACTTTGTTTTAATATTAAGGATGATAATCATGCTAAAGAAATAAAATCAATAATGGAAAAATCAATTGAATTTAAAGTTCCTTCAGTAGTTGATGTTGGACTTGGAAAGAGTTGGGGAGATGCAAAATAGAAATATGCCACATAATAATAATGACTTAATTGCTTATGCAGCAGGATTGTTTGATGGTGAAGGTAATATTAATTATAAACAATATAAATGTAAAAATCCTTCTGGTAAAATTTATATGAAATGGAATGTAGCAATGGAAGTTGCTATGACAGATTTAGATTGTATTAAAAATTTTTATGATATTGTAGGAGTAGGCTCTATACATTTTAAAGGAATTGGAAAAGGTTCTTTAGGAAAAAAAGATCAATGGAGATGGAGATGTTCGCACCAAAAAGCATTGTATTTATCAAAATTGTTTTTACCTTACAGTGTAACTAAGAGACCTAAGTTGTTACAAATAATAAATCATTATGAGTTTGTTAAGCCGACAGAAGCCCTAGGGAAAAAGTTTCCTTTTATAAAAAATAAAACTTAACTAGCTTTAGCTAATAAGTTTTCTTGTACATCCTGATATTTAAGACTATTTCTTGTAGACTTAATATCAGATTCTATTTTAAGCATATCGGTAGTACAACCACCGTGGTCCATAAGTTTAGCTGACCAAGTATGCTCAAGGTGTTGAAGTCTTTTCAACAACTTTATTTTCTCTGGACTCATTACTAAGTACCTCATAAGTTATGTAGACTTTGTCTCTGCTAGTAAAACCATCTTCGGTATAACTAACTTTGCCTTCATCCACAAGTTGAACAAACTTATTCAATGCTTCTTTATCGTTGGCGGCTGTAACTTTATCATCAAAGTGTTGCCCTCCCATACGAACTTGGACACGATAAGTTGTCATAAGATATTATAAGATATTTCGAAGGTTTCGTCAATATCTAAGCCTTGGTTGGTAATAGCCAAGCATTGTGCCCTATAATGGGTCATAGAAGCCCCCTTATCAGCTAAACTCGCTTTTATATCTCTGCCATAGGATCTAGCAAAAGATCGGCATTGTGGGGCATCTGGGACATAATTATGTAGTGTTTGGCCACATTTTTCCATGTCCATTTCAGGTGTTATAAAACAAAAGGTGCTTAACATCATAAATTTTATTATCATAAATAACCTTAAATATTTATTTAACTTTATACAAGATTTAATTTGACTTTAATTATTATCCCATATATCTAAGATTATATGAAACTAAAAAGTAAAAGTACAATACTAGAGAATATCATAACTGACCTTGATGAACAATTAGCAGCAATTCCAACATTTGATTGGACTGGTGCACCAATTGAAGATTCACTACAATTAGATATGATTATTGATGGTGTTCGCAATATTTATTTTTGTGAGGGTAAATGGGAAAAAAAACATTATCCAATAGATAGAACAATTGCAACTCTTCTAGTAGAGAACGAACTATATGAACGCAAACAACAACCAACGGAGGAAGATAAACATGGCAACAGAAACAACTAATTCTATTTTACCAATTGGACAACAACCAGAAGGTGATTTAGATTCTTTAAAAAAACTTGAAGACGCAGTTAAAAGTCTTATGAAAAATATAGATGAACTTCAAGCTAACTTAAAAAAATTAACAGAAGAAAATAAAAGACTAAAAGATTTAGTTGGTATAGTAGAGACTGCATCAGCTGAAGGAAGGGAATTAATATAATGAACATAGATAAATGGAAATCTGTAGCAATTAAAAAAACAGATTACGATTTGTTAAAGGGGTTATGTAAAGAAAAATTTAGGGCTCCCGGTGCAATGATATCAAAAATATTAAGTGATTACATTGATCATCAAGCTAGGAAACATAAAATTCCTAATGCAACGTTTCGTACAAAACTTATAAATGGAGATGCAAATGTCGGATCCAAAAGAAATAAAAGCTAAAGAGTTTTTTACAATCGAACTTGATCATGAAAAAAATAATGTGATTTTGTATGTTAATGGAGTTATGAGAAATAAAATACACACTATTAAGGCAGAATCTTTATTTGATCGTATGCTTAAGATAGCAAAACTTAAATTTCTTAAAATGAGAAAACAAGTTGAACAATAAACTCAAAGTATTAGATTTATTCAGTGGTATTGGAGGCTTTAGTTTAGGTCTTCATTCCACTGGTATATTTGATACAGTAAAGTTTGTAGAGTTTGATAAATTTTGTCAAAAGGTTTTACAAAAGAATTTTAAAAATATACCAATAGAAGGAGATATAAGAGATGTCAAAGGACAAGAATTCGAAGCAGATGTCATTACTGGAGGATTCCCATGCCAACCGTTCAGTGTTGCAGGAAAACAAAAAGGAACAGATGACAACAGATATCTCTGGCCAGAAATGTTTAGACTCATTAAAGAGATCAAACCAGAATTCGTTATTGGGGAGAATGTGCAAGGCCTTATTAACCTCCAAGACGGCATGGTACTCAGACAGGTGCAGGACCAATTGGAAGGTGAAGGTTTCGAAGTCCAATGTTTCCTTATTCCAGCTTCAGGCCTCGGTGCTTGGCACCAAAGGAATAGAGTCTGGATTATTGGCCACTCCAAACACAATGGATTACTTGCCTCCGAGAAGCGTTCAAGGGACAAAAAAATTAATGGAGGGACACAGAAAGGGCAGAACCAAACCATCGAATCTGAGAGAACAAATGGATCCACAAACAATGGCAATGTATCCAACACCATCAGCGAGTTGCAATATGGATGTAGTAGCCCCAGCAGAGACAGTAAAAAAGAATTCAACAGGTTGGAGTGTAACGAGGGTTGGGACTGGCAGAGTCTTCGGAGCCAAACTGAACGATGTAGTGAACAAGATAGAGAAGGACAAAATGTTTCCAACACCGAAACAAAGGGATTACAAAGACGCAGCATATCAACCGACTTGGAAAGACAGTCTAGAGAAAAATTTACCGAGAACAGTACTGAAGGACAACAAACCTGGTGGCAAACTCAATCCAACATTTGTGGAGTTCCTAATGGGATTTCCCATGAATTGGACAAAGATAGATCCAACAGAATAAAAAGTTTAGGTAATGCAATCGTTCCACAATGTGCAAGAATCCTAGGTCTTGCTATAAAACAAGTTTTAATCGAGGAAGATAGGTTATGATTTTTTTATTGAATGTGCTTATTATCGCTTTAATATATGGGTTTATTATATTTTTATTAATGCTTTGGAATAAAGAGGAGTTATGAAATACAACAAGTTAGCCTATAAAATATATAAGTCTTTAGATGAAAAGACTCAGAAATGTTTAGGTGTAGAGTACGATATTGAAAAAGTAGATAACACTGAAAATAAAAAATGGAATGATAGATTTCTAATGTCTTTCTGTAATTGGTTATGGATGAAAAAATTTAAAAAAAATAAAACTGTATGGATTTCATTAATGCAGCAGATGCAAAAATTAAAAAACGATCAGATTAGATTAATGGCAGAAGGCCCTTTCCCTTTTATAAAAAAATAATCTCTAGTCCCTTGTACCCACGACATTGAATAGTTTATAATTAGTACTTGCATGAAAAGAAAAATTTTTATATGAGTATTAATAGTTACAACACAACGAGCTGTATAGATTGTAGTGGAAGAGGGTATATTCGAACAATTCAGTCTAATTCTAAAGTTTCTTGTATCATTTGTAACGGATTAGGAACCACGTTTCACGGACCAAAATCAGAAGCAGAAAAAGTTTTTTTATTTAAATTAGCGTGGGATTATATTAATGGCAAAGAAAAAGGATGGTATCACTGAGTTAACTAAGTTGCTAATAGATGCAGCAGAACACTTTACGCCTAGTAAATACAGTAGATTAAAATCAGTTATATTCGCATTACTTCATGGAGTAAATTATGGTTATGATTCAATGGACCAAAAATTTCTCAATGATGCTTCTGATATATACAGCTTTCATACAACCACCGACAAGGCTAAGTCTTATAAATTAAAAAAAGTTAAAAAAAATAAAAAAACTAATAATGTAATAGATTTTAAAAGCTACTCGAAAGTTTCGGTGACCCATGATGCCTGATAACTATACCAAAGAAGAAGCTATACAAGATTTCAATTCAATCAAAGAACATATTGCAGATGAAGATTTGCAAGGCGCTGCTATCACCATTTTGTTGAGTGATATACAAGAACATTACGAGGTCGCTACTCGATTAAATTTTAAAAAATCGAAAGGCCATTATCGTGATCTACTCTCTAGACTTATTAAAACTTATGGGCACTAAGGTGGCTTCCGATATGGTTTCAGAAAATCATGTTTGCAATGAACAGAAGTTATGGAGGCATGTAATATTAAATGCGTTTGAAGATACTAGAACGGATAGTGGAGATAGAAAAGCAAGTTTAAATAAGTGTGATGCACATTATTGGATTGCAGAATCTAAAGACTTTGAACAGATTTGTTGGTGGGCTGGTTGGGAACCAGATGATGTAAGATATAGATATTATAAGGCATTAAAAAAAGGTGACATAAAATTTAAAAGAAGACATTTTTTATGGCATGAATATGCTGTGTTATTTCAAAGACTTAAGGTAACAACTAATTTAGATTTAAGACGTGAATTAAGAAGAAATGTAGAAAATAAAAGAAGACAAATTATGGATGCGGATAATGTTTATGTTGATAAATTTTTAAGAGATTTTTCAGCTGAATTTTAATCTGCAACCCAGGGAGCAATCTCTAAGTTGCAGATAACCTATAAGTAAAGATAGATTTAATATAACTATAATTTTAAATTTTGCAAATTGTTTTTTGGCCTTCTAAAAAATGTTCTCCATAGCCACGATCTACATAAGCTTATAGCTGTAAAAATTACTGCTATATGAAAGCTTTCCCAGACTGTTGGATACATATCGAAAAAAGGGAATATCCATAGTTGTATCATGGTGCTTAAAATAAGACCACTGCCTACATCACATAATGTTTCAAATAAGTTTCTCATAAAAAAACCTAGGCCTATAAGAAAGGATATAAGCCTAGGCAACTAACAAGAGAAGTTATGAAAATGATAAAAAACATAACAACCTTGTTTACATTACCTGAGTCGTTAAAAAACTACAAGCGTTTTGTAGAGTTAACCGTGGGTCGAGGGCATAGAACCATTGACCTAAGTAAATGATAAAAGAATCACGGCTCACGGCACAATGTTGCCACAAATTCCCAATTTCCTAGTACGTTCTCTTAGAAAAAAAAAATAAAAAAAATATTTGTAAGGGTTTTTTTCTAGGAAACCAGGAAAAACATTGGTAAATAACAATTCTAGAGCAAAATAGACCAGGAATTTACTAGGAAAATTCCCAGAACTTTAGGAAAAAAATACAGAGAGGCCGTTTTCTGCTTAAAAAAAATTAAAAAAATATTTGTAAGGAAGTGTATTAGGAAAAAATTATGATATAACTGGTCAAGAAATGACTAAGAGAAAAAACACATTAAAATCTACAACTGAACTTACTTTAAAGCAAAAAGCTTTTGTTGATATATATGTTGGTAATTGGGGTGAGATTACTAAGGTTGAAGCTGCTAGAAGAGCTGGTTATCAATCCAATAAACCAGAAGGCCCCACAGAGATTGCAAGTAGATTAACCGATCCTAATAAAAATCCTCATGTAGTGCGTTATATGGAAATGAAATATAACCAAGAATTAAAAAAACATGAAGGTGATAAATTAAAAAAATATAAACGATTTGAAACTTTAAGTAAAAAAGCAGAAGATAAGAAACAGTTTTCTGTAGCTGTAAATGCAGAATACAGATCTGGACAAATGGCAGGTATGTTTGTTGATAAGAAGGAAGTAACACATGTAGGATTGGAGGGAATGAGTCGTGAACAACTTGAAAAGAGGCTATCCGAACTTGAAGGAAAAATCGGAGAAGCCAAAGACATTATTAACGTCACGCCAGAAAAAATTACTCAAGGAGGGTGATTTTATGACGGTGTTCAATGAGATTCACAACCAACATTTAAATACATCTGTTGGTATCGTTTCAATTTTAACTGAGGATAAAAAATGAAAACTTTGAAGCTATATGTGAGAAATAATTTCAAAACTTTGAAGCTATATGTGAGAAATAATTTCAAAACTTTGAAGTCATATGTGAAAATTTTTTAAGATATGAAAAAACGAAAAAATAAAAAAAGACAAAATTCAAAAATTCTAAATTTTGATTTTAAAAATTTAAGTAATGATATTTCAGAGTATCCTTATGTTGAGATTAAATGGGCAGATATAGAGGGTGATAGTGGTTGGTCAGATACTAAAAGCCTCAAAAATTCTAAATTACCTATATGTGTATCTAAAGGTTATTTATTAAATCAATCTAATGGAATTACTAAAATATTTACTGATTACATAGAGACTAAAGAAAAGCCTACATTTGATAATATTGGCAATACTACAATCATTCCAACAAGTGTAATACAATCTATAAAAAAAATAAAATTATAATCTTGTAATTAAATCATTTGCGTATATCTATTTTAGATGGATAAATTTTTAGCATTTTTAATCAGATTAATAGTTTTTTATCCTATCCCTACCCTTATAATCATTGTTTTAATTGCCTTTTTAGGCATTAACTAATCATTTGACAAAGTAATCTATATCCTATATTCATGGGATATTAACAATTAACAAAGGAGCAAAAATGGGCTTTGATATAACTGGTTTAAATCCAAAAAACCTAGAAATAAAAGAACCTAAAAGACCAGATAATTTGTTTAAATTATCTCAAGAAAAACAAGATAAGTATTTTGAAGATAGAGAAAATTATACTTCTCAATCTGGTACTTATTTTAGAAACAATGTTTGGTGGTGGAGACCACTTGCAGATTATGTTTTAGAATATACTAAAGTTATCCCAGAGGACAGAAAAGAATGTTGGGGTTATAATGATTGTTGTATTATAGAACAGAAAGACGCAGAAATGATATCTCAACAATTAGATCATTTAATTAAAACTGGTCATACTAAAAAGTTTGAAAAAGATTATGAAACAGAGAGAAAAAAGTTAGAAAAACATAATGATAAAGTTGAGAAGCAACTGGAAGCATTTACTAAATCTGTTGAAAAAAAACTACGTACAACAAATTTAGCACCTAATCAATTTCCAGAGAATGATAAAAAGAAATGGGATAGTATTTATAAAAGAAAAAAATGGGGTGCTAGTTATCCTTTTTCTGTTGATAATGTAAAAGAGTTTTCAGAGTTTTGTAAAAATTCTGGTGGCTTTAGTATTGGTTAAAAGAATTAGAGTACCCTTTGAAAATCGTTCACTAAGGGTGCTTTACTAGGTAAGTTTGAATTTCAAACCTTAAGATGAAATTTAGGTTTTTGTATATTTTCCCTCACATAAAATATACATTACTAACAAAAACAAAGGAGCAAAAATGTCAAAACAAATAAGTAAAGATAATAGAGAATACTGGCAAAAAAAATTGTCTAATAAATTCTCTGATAAAAAAAGTGCCATTCAATCTCTTCATCAAGTTGAGATTAATGAAACAACTCAAAAAAACTTTCCTATATTCAAAAAGAGATTAGGATTGGAAAAAGATATAGTAAACTACATTAAAGTTGAAAAAGATTTTAATGATTTTTCTAAAAACTATATGAAGAACCTAGAAGAAAAAAGAGAAATGGTTAGAAAACATTTCAACAAAGTTAGAGAAAAAATAGTTAATTGGTCAGAGACAAGAAAGTCTTGGGATAAATACGATATACCAAGTCTTGAAATGGATAATAAACTGTATGATCTAGCAGATAGCATTGAAAAATATTTAAAAAATCAATGTAAAGAAGAAACAAAAAATGCTTTTTATAATTCTAAAAAGGGTCAAGAATTAAAAACACTTGATGAATTAGAAGAAAAAGCAACTGATCTATTACATAGTGATATGATTGGGTCAGAGGTTTTGAACCAAATATCTTTGATTGCTAAACAAACCAATATAAGTATGACAATTCCTCAAAATACTTTGAAAGAGTTGCCAAGTAAGTAATGACAAAAATAAATTGGAAAAAAGAAATAACTAATCATCTTGTTGGCAGAAAAATTGTCAAGATTGAGTATTGTTCTAAAAAAGAAATGGAACATCAAGGTTGGCATAATCAACCAGTACAAATATTATTGGATAATGGTATTTGGCTAACACCAACAAGTGATGACGAGGGAAATAATGGTGGTGCTATTCATACGAATATAAAAGAACTTCCAATTATTCCAGTTATATATTAAAGAATTATTGACTAGCGATAGGAGATGTCCTATGAAAAATGTTAACACTCTCTAGTCTTTAATGACCCCCAACAAAGCGAGAGTAGAGTTGGGGGTTTTTTTATGTTATTGACTTAATAAGTTAATGGCAAAATCAGAAAAAAATCTTTGGCAACGAATAAAAAAATTAAATTTAAAAGGTCAATTATTTCGCATAGAAAGTAATACAATCAATGGTATTCCAGACGTTTATTGGTTGATAAACAACAAAAGTATTTGGATTGAACTCAAGTCAAATGATGTCAAGAATTTAGGACTTTCAAAGTTTCAAATTAATTGGCACTTAACACATTTTCAAAATGGTGGCACTTCGTTTATCTTGCGAGAAGACCTCTCGCAGAGAACCTCTCAAAATTTACAAATTTTCGTGGTTCGTGAACCGAGACGCTTGGTTCGTGCCTACTCATCACTCAATTTCAAAGACGCATTTAAAAAAATCTTGACGCAATAACCACGTCTCTCGGATCTTCTTTACGCACAACTTCGTTGTGCGTAAACTTTGAGATTGCATGTGGGATTTTTCTAATAATCATTTACCTTTATACATGCGTAAACTTTGAGATTGCATGTGGGATTTTTTCTTTTACCTATATACCTTTACATGTGCGTAAACTTTGAGATTGTATGTGGGATTTTTTCCTAAAGGTATTTACCTTTATATATAAAAAAATTTAAATTTTTTTAATTGGTCCTGGAGTCGTGTTTAATTAGTCCTGGAGTCGTGGCAGCTAAAATAAAAAGTTGACAGCTGTGGGCATCCCATGCTAATGAGATGGAATTAACTAACAACGGAGAATAAAAATGATACACTTTAAAGATCTAAAAAAAGGCCAGGAAATAAAAAGCGATCAGCTGCATCCATTTATATTATGCAGCGGAAAGCTTCTAGAGAGTCCTAAGCAAGGCAAGGGCTTAAAGAAAACTGTGCTAATAGATGCTAAGGGCTCGGAGCTGGGTTTTTTCGATGAAGCTGGCAGCGTTTACAGTACTAATATTAAACTAGCTAAGGTTGACGGCAATTGGATGGAGGTAACTCATGCTTCTTAATTACTACAGTCAAACCAAAATGGCTAAGGGTGAAAAATACGGATATAAAACAGCTATATTACACCTTGCACCGTTTACCCTATCAGGTAAAAATGTATGTCCTAAAGCATCCCCTGAGTGTGTTTCAGCTTGTTTAAATACTTCAGGCCGTGGACAGATGGGCTCAGTACAAAAAGCTAGATTAAATAAAACCAATTATTTTTGGACGAATAAGAATGCATTCTTATGGGACCTGAGTCGTGAAATTGAGCAGCTCAAAAAACGAGCTGCAAATCAGGGCTTTAAATTTGCCGTTAGGTTAAACGGTACAAGTGACCTTGCATGGCATCGAATGAAAGTTGATGGAGGTGGCAGCCTGATGGAGATCCATCCTGATGTCCAATTTTATGATTACACTAAAGTCTTAAATTATATTGATCATAATCTTAAAAATTATCATGTTACCTTCAGTGACTCAGGGCGTAACGACTCGGACATTGCTGCAGCTGTAGCTAAGGGCTCAAACGTTGCCGTTGTGTTTCAGGATAAGCTGCCCAAAAAATGGCTTAATAAAAAAGTCATAAACGGTGACCGTCATGATCTCAGGTTTAAAGATCCGCGGGGCGTGATAGTTGGATTGGTTGCTAAGGGTCAAGGCCGTAAGGTCAATAATAAGTTTATCAAGGCGGTGGCCTGATGGATCGTTTTCTAGCCTTTATAATGCGACTCGTAATATTTTTTCCAGGTACTATAGGAATAGTACTCTTATTGATTCTATTAGTTTAGAACGATTCTAATTCACAGCCCTACAACCTAGGGCTGTGTCAGCTGTAAATAATTAATTTGACATCTTATTAAATATGATTAATATGGGACATGTACTAAAAATAAAACACTAACAAGGAGTTAAAAATGAAAGTACAAAAACAAAAACAAAAAACACTTTCACCAGTTGAAAACGTGAAATTGTTTAAAGCGTGTGAAGTTAACCATAATAGAAAAAGTTATAATAAGTTATGGATTGACGTTAAGGAAGAAGCCCTACCAATAGTTGAAAGCTTAGGGGGGTCTGTAATCAATAAATATAAATCAAAGTCTTATTATATTGAGATTGCTAAAAAACCCACGACTCGATTTGATGTCAAGTCGTTTAAAGAAAAACACCCACAAATTTACAATTCATTTATTGTAGAGGGTGAGTCAGTTGAACTTAAAACCAAAATAGTTAAATAATGGATATTGCATTGCATATATTCTTAATCTTGATTAGTTTCTCAATCGCATTCTTAGGCGTGGTAGTACTATTCACGGTTGACGTTTTCACTGGTTGCATTCTTGCAACTGGTGGAATTGTATTAGCTATTAAAGGCATGGAGGTTTAAATGATACCATTTAAATTCAAGGGCTATAACGTAAAGATTGAAGGCGTAATTACGCCTTCAACGGATCAAGTTAAGTTTAGTTTTAGTAATGGTGTAGATGATAATATCAACATATTAAAACTAAATACTGTTAATGATAAAAAATGGGTCAATGTAGTAAATAAAATACAGAGATCTATTAATGATCGCATAAGATACTTACAACAAACTAACAATTAACAACCAATGCCCCACGTGATCCGTGGGGCATGTCTCACTTATAGAGGTACCAGTCGAAATCTAAAAATAGAAATTTTTTTATTTCTATTTTTTTAGGATTTTTATACGAAAGTTTACTAACTTTACCTTTACTTGCTATGACAGATAGAAGTAGTAAGGTCTTGTAGAATTAAGGGGTTTCCTTTTTGGGGACCCAAGGGTATAGTAAATATATATGACTAATACAGATTTGATGACTACAGATCAGCTTCGAGAGAGGCTCGAAAAAGTGTGGCTTCAACATATAAAATTATGTCAAGACAACTTTTTGTATTTTGTAAAGAATGTTTGGCCAGATTTTATTTGTAGAACTGATAGTGATCCAGACAAATGGGGACATCATCAACATATTGCACATGAGTTTACGAAGATAGCTAAAAATAAAAAAGGAAGGCTCATAGTAAATATGCCTCCTAGACACACTAAATCAGAATTTGCATCTATATACTTTCCTGCTTGGATGATAGGAAAACATCCTAAAATGAAATTAATGCAGGTATCACACAACGCAGAACTTTCAGGAAGGTTTGGTGCTAAGGTAAGAAATTTAATTGATAGTCCAGAGTATAAACAGATCTTTGGAGATGTTAAACTAAGAGAAGATAGTAAGGCAAAAGGACGTTGGGAGACCAATCAAGGTGGGGAATACTTTGCAGCGGGTGTTGGCGGTTCTATCACAGGACGAGGGGCGGACTTACTTATTATTGACGATCCACATACAGAACAAGACTCAATGTCTGATAGTGCTATGGAGAGAACTTACGATTGGTACTTGTCTGGACCCAGACAACGTTTACAACCGGGAGGCTCGATTGTACTTGTAATGACAAGATGGGCTCAAGATGATTTGACTGGTAGATTAATTAAAGCACAAGATGAACCTAAAGCAGATAAGTGGGAAACAATTTCTTTTCCTGCAATCATTGGTGAAGACAAAACTGCAAAACCTGTTTGGCCAGAATATTGGAACCTAGAGGAACTAGAAAAAGTTAAAGCGTCAATATCAGTGAGAAACTGGTCAGCCCAGTACATGCAAAATCCAACTTCAGAAGAAGGAGCAATATTAAAACGAGAATGGTGGCAGCCATGGGCCGGGGATATTCCGACCTTAAAACATGTCATACAATCTTATGACACTGCATTTAGTAAAAAACAAACTGCCGATTACTCAGCCATTACTACATGGGGAATCTTCACGCCTCACGAATCAGGGCCAGATGCTATTATGTTAATTGATGCTGTAAAAGGTAAATATGATTTTCCAGAATTAAAAATGGTAGCCTTAGATCAATATAAGTATTGGCAACCAGAAACTATTATCATTGAAGCTAAAGCAAGTGGGCAAAGTTTATTACAAGAACTTCGTAGAATGGGTATACCAGTTATGGATTACACTCCAGGACGTGGACAAGATAAACATTCTAGAGTAAACGCTTGTGCTCCGATATTTGAATCAAGCCAAGTATATTATCCAAGAGACGAACATTGGGCTCAAGAAGTAATTGAAGAATGTGCAGCTTTTCCTCATGGAGAGCATGATGATTATGTGGACAGCACTACCCAAGCTATGTTAAGATACCGACAAGGTTTTTTTATAACTACTTATTCTGACGAGGATGAGGTTGAAAGTTATAAAGAACGAAAATACGTATATTATTAAGGAGAAGACATGTCAAAATTTAAGAAAAGACTTAAGAAAGTAGCTTTAGCTGGAGCAGCACTTTATGCTGGTACTAAATTAAAAGGTGCTATGGATAGAAAAGCTATGCTGGCTGGTGCAGATGCAAATGAAGGTTTCGGACAAGTTGCAAAAAAATTTGTAACTAAAGGACCAAGAGGCGGCAAAAGTAATGTAATTGAAGGTATTACAAAACTAAACAGATCAGACCTACCTACAAAAAGAAATATGAAATCAATCTTTGTTGGTAATGATGGAACAATCACTAAAGGTTTAGAGAAATTTAAAAATAAAGACATTTACTCTAAAACTATGAAAGCAAGAAGAGGTGAAAAATCAGGTGGAGGATTAAAAAACTTTTTAAATAAAGTTGTACTTGGACCTAAGACTCAACTTAACATGGGTGGTGAAGCATCAGTTAAAACTAAATTAAATGGTACACTGAAGACAAAAACATACTAAGCTTTTATTATGGCTGAAATTGATAAAGTAATTACTGAGGAGATTGAAACTCCTGAGACAGAAGAAATTGATGTTGAATTAGAATCAGAGGATGGTCAAACAACAGTCGAAGAAGCTGTAAGCGAAACTGAAAAATTTTTTGGTAACCTTGCCGAAGACATGTCCGATGAGGTTTTACAAAGAATGTCTAATCAGTTATTAGATGATTACAAAAAAGATAGAGTATCAAGAAAAGATTGGGAAACTTCATATACAAATAATTTAGATTTATTAGGTATCAAGCACACAGAGTTAACTAGACCATTCAAAGGTTCGGCATCCGTGACTCATCCACTTTTAGCAGAGGCCGTTACACAATTTCAAGCACAAGCCTATAAAGAATTATTACCGAGCCAAGGACCAGTAAGAACTAGAGTTCTTGGAGTTGAGGATAATGAAAAAACAAATCAAGCACAACGTGTTCAAGATTTCATGAACTACATGATTACTGAAGAGATGGAAGAGTTTACACCAGAGTTTGATCAATTGTTATTTTATTTAGCATTAGCAGGATCTGCATTTAAAAAAGTTTATTATGATGAAGTAATGCAACGAGCTGTATCTAAATTTATCCCAGCTGAAGATTTAGTAGTTCCATATTATGCAACAGATTTATTAGATTGTGAAAGAATTACTCATGTAATTAAAATGGGTGAGAATGAAATACTTAAAAAACAACAAGCTGGATTTTATAGAGATGTAGAATTAAAACCATTAGCAAGTGGTCCTACTCAAATAGAAAAAAAATATCAAGAGTTAGAAGGAGTTACACCAAGTGGTGATAGACAATATTCTTATTCAGTTCTTGAGATGCATGTTGATTGTAATTTAGAAGAGTTTGAAATGCAGAATCCAGAAAAGCAAGTTAAGGTTCCTTATATCATAACAATTGATGAAGGCTCTGGCCAAATTTTATCTATCTATCGTAATTACGATATGGGTGATGAGACTAAAAAAAGAAAAGAATATTTTGTACATTTTAAATTTTTACCAGGATTAGGTTTTTATGGTTTTGGTTTAACACATATGATTGGTGGATTAAGTAGAACTGCTACTCAATCACTAAGACAATTACTTGATGCTGGAACATTATCAAACTTACCAGCTGGATTTAAATCAAGAGGTATAAGAATTAGAGATGATGACCAACCGTTTCAACCGGGAGAGTTTAGAGATGTTGATGCACCGGGAGGTAATATCAAAGATCAGTTTCAAATTTTACCATTTAAAGAACCATCAGCTACATTGTATCAGTTAATGGGTTTTGTAGTTGACGCTGGACAAAAGTTTGCAGCCATAACTAATATGGATGTTGGTAATGACATGCAAAACAGAGCAGTGGGAACTACAGTTGCATTAATGGAACGAGGTTCGAGAGTCATGACCGCTATACACAAAAGATGTTACTACTCAATGAGAAGAGAGTTTAGACTTTTATCAAAAGTATTTGCAACTTATCTACCACCTATTTATCCTTATTCAGTATACGGTGCAGATCAAGCAGTTAAACAAACTGACTTTGATGATAGAGTGGATGTTATTCCAGTTGCTGATCCTAATATCATGAGTATGGCTCAAAGAGTAACTTTAGCTAATGAAAATTTAAAGATCGCTATGTCAAATCCATTAATACATAATTTAAGAGAAGCATACAGAAGAGTTTATGAAGCATTGGGGACTCAAGACATAGATCAATTATTAATACCACAAGAGAAACCAACACCAAAAGATCCTGCAACAGAAAATATGGAATCCTTAATGCAGAAACCATTAAGAGCATTTCCAACACAAGATCATGATGCACACATTTCAGCTCACGTAGCATTCATGGCTACAAGAATGGTTCAAATTAATCCACAAGTTTATTCAGCTTTACAAGCTCATATATCAGAACACGTTTCATTAAAAGCTCAAGGAGAAGTTGGAGCTTTGATTCAAGATGATCCAATGATGCAACAAATGTTACAACAAGATCCAGAGGGAGCACAGATAAGAATTGCTTCTATGATTGCAAAAAGAGTTGCAGAGATAACTACTCAACTTGCTCAAAGTGAAGCTATGGGTCAACAGAAAGATCCGTTAGTTGCATTAAAAGAAAGAGAACTAGATTTAAAAGCAGTTGATCTTCAAAGAAAAGCAGATCAAGATATGAACTCTAATGAGATTAGAGAAAATGAAATTGATGAAAGATTAGATATTGAGAAAATGAAATTAGAAAACAATGAGGATCAAGCAGCAGAGAGAATTAGAATTGCAGAAGAGAAACTTGATATTGCTAGAAAGAAAATTAAAAAGTAATGCCTTTTAAATCTGAAAAACAAAGAAGATATTTACATATAAACAAACCTACTATTGCAAAAGCATGGGAGAGAAAATATCTTTCAGGTGGAGAAGTTTTAAAACTTAAATCAAAAAAATACAAAAGAGGAGATGCGGTTGATACTGGAGACTTTGGTTCTGAAGCAGCTAACGATGCTAGTCTAAGTGCTGGAAATAAAAGCGTTGGTTATGGAGGGGGAGATGGAGATCCTAGAACTGGTGGTGGAGTTACTACGGGTGGTAATAAGGGTGTAAAAGCAGTTACTACAGTTATGGGAAAAGTTTTAGATCTACCTTTAACTGCATTAAGTTATGGTTTTAAATTTGCAAAAAATATTACAACACCACAAAAAACAGTTGCTACTAAAACTACTACTCCAAAAACAACTGGAGGTGGAGAGGGACAACAAGTTTCTTTAAAACAACCAATTATTCCTATGCAAACTTATAAAACAGTAGATACAAATTTAATTAATCCGAAAAAAAATTTTTTTAATTTCAAAGCATATAATATTGGGGGGTTATCTGGTGGAGTAAGATATGGTCCACCACCAAAAAGGGGACCTAACTCACAAGTACCTCCAGTTAAAATGAAAAGAGGAGGATATAAAAAATAATGTGGTTATCAGCTATTAAACTTGCAATGTCTGCAGGATCAAAAATTTACGCTAACAAGCAGAAAACTAAAATGGCTATGTCTGAAGCACAACTTCTACATGCTGATCGTATGGCTCGAGGAGAGGAGCAGTACCAAGGAAAACTTTTAGAGGCTAGACAATCAGACTGGAAGGACGAGGCAGTTTTAATAATTTTAAGTTTGCCCGTAGTAATTTTAGCCTGGGCAGTCGTATCGGATGATCCGACAGCGATGGACAAAGTAAAACTGTTTTTCGAAATGTTCTCAGAGCTTCCGAAATGGTTTACAAATTTATGGATCCTTGTCGTGGCGAGTATTTACGGTATTAAGGGAACACAAATCTTTAAAAATGGTGGAGGAAAAAAATAATGTGGAAATGGATAAAAAATTTATTTAAAAGAGAGCCTAACAAAGATCCTCATATTGAATTTTATGAAGATCCTGATTATTCCAAAATGAGTAAAGGTGATCTTAAAAAATTAAGAGCTCAAGGTAAAATAAAATCTATCTATCCACCTTATATTTAGTTTTTTCTCCACCAAAAGATAATTGTTTTTCTATCATTATTAAAAACTTTTTTAACACCATGGTGTACGGTTTGGCCATTGAAAAAGGTAAGCATACCTTTTTTGGGTTTTAAATTTATTCCATTTTTTGTATAGAATTCTCCACCCTTAAATTTTTCATTAAGATAAATTAAACTATTATATTCAATATGTTCTCTGCCAGAATGATTATGTATGTGAAGACTAGCAGAAGAACCAGCATGATGGTTTTGTATTTCTGCTTGTTCAATAATTAATTTATTATTAAATCTTTTATTAATATATTTAGTAACTTTTTGTACTATTGGATCTTTAGTTATATCTATAATTCTGTCCTCCCAAGGTAGTGAGTTTTCTTGATAGCCTATATCATTAATCATTTTAAAATATTTTTTACACAATCTAGGCGATAAAAAATTATCTAATACGTACATTTTATCACCATTTGAAATTATTTTTTTCATTTGCAATTTTTAATTATTAATGTATTAATTATTTATGAGCCTAAAAGATACTTTATTACAAGCTTTAGAAGATGATTACAATGCTAGAATTTCTAAAGCAGATGCTACTATAAAAATATACCTGACTAATTCAGTCGGGATTGGAGAGCATCCACAACACTTAGATGAGATAGATAAACAACTAGCAATTATTACTGATTCCGAAGAAAAAATTTCAGCTCTTCAAGTATTTAAATTATGATTCAAGGAGACAGCTCAGAGTATGAACTGTTAAAAAAATGGTGTGATACATTACCATTTTTTGAAGAGCCTCAATCAGTTACAACATGTGAAATAGGAGTAAGACAAGGCCTTGGTTCTCAAATAATTATGATGAGTATTTTAGCTCGAGTAAAAAAAATTAATTATCAACATTATGCTATCGATCCTTACGGAGACCTAAAGTATAAACACTTTGATGTAAATACAAAATGGTTAAAAAATGGAGTATGGAGTGAAGAAGCACCAACATATTCAAATGAAATGAGAGATCAAATGGTAAAAGATTTTTCAAAAAATCCATATTTTAAATTTTATAATATGACTGATATTGAATATATGAATATATTTAATTTAAGTAAAACTATATACGATTTAGTTTTCCTTGATGGTCCACATACAACAAAAGATATTTTAAGAGAAGTAATTTGGTTTGCAGAAAGATCAAGAAAAGGTTCCAGAATTATTTTAGACGATTATACTTTATGTAACTTTGAAGTAGTAAGAGCAGCTATTTCATATTGGGATTTTAAGGATATAGAAAAAGGAGATAACAAAGTTTGCTTTGAAAGAATATGTTAGATTACCACACTAGGGAACAGATTGTTAATGTAATTAATAAATCAATTAAAGATATAAAAGATCATCTTTGCTATGGGGTTGAAACGGTTGAACAAATAATGTATGCTCGAGGCAGACTCAGCGCCTTAGAAACGCTGCTTCAGGATATTAAAAACCTGCAAAAAAAGGAGAATGACGATGGTTGAATTGATAAAACCTAAACTTACAAATTTCGGAAACGAAAAAAATAAAGAAGAGGTTAAATCACAAATTCCAACAGATCCTAAAGGCATCAAAGAATATCTTCAAGTAATACCAAACCCAGTTGGATACCGTATGTTAGTCAGACCTTGGTCTGGACAAGCAAAAACAAAAGGCGGTGTAATTTTAACAGAGGAAACATCCGAAAAAATACAAATGACAACAGTAGTTGGATTAGTTGTAAAAATGGGTGATCTTTGTTATCAAGACAAAGAAAAATTTCCAAAAGGTGCTTGGTGTAAAGAAGGAGAATTTGTTATTTATGGCAGATACTCTGGAAGTAGATTTCAAACTAAATTCGGTGAACATCGAATGCTTAATGATGATGAAATATTAGGAACTATAGGAAAGCCAGAAGATATTCTCCATTTATTTTAATAAAGGAGAATAAACATGGCAGAAGTAAAAGACTACAGTGCAGAAGCTCTACTAGCAAAAGAAAACGAAGTAGAATTAGACACTGATGATGTAAAAGAAGAAAAAGTTGAATTAACAGAAAATGTTTCTAAAGAAGCTGATACCAATTTAAATGTTGGTGAGGTAGATTTAGGATATACTGGACATTCAAAAACAGAAGAAGATAAATCAGATAAACCAAAAATAGAAGTTACTGAAGAAAAACCAGAAACTACTATTACGGAAAAACCTGAATCTGAATCTGAAGAAAAACCAAACCTTAACGAATCAAGAAGAGATTATCAAAAAAGAATTGATAAGCTTGTCTTTCAAAAGAAAGAAGCTGAAAGAAGAGAAAAAGCAGCTCTTGAATACGCTAAGGGAGTACAAAAGAAATTTGACACTAATCTCCAAAAGTTAAATTCTACTGACGACCAGTATCTAAAAGAATTAGATGCTAGAGTAGATGCTCAAAGAGAACAGGTCAAAGTAGCTCTTCAATCGGCAATCGAGAGCCAAGATGCTTCTAAAATAATGGAAGCTAATGATAAATTAACTCAATTAGCTGTAGAAAAAGAAAAAGCTAGATTAGAGATGACTAATCGTGAAGAAAAAAAGAAAGCCGAAGAAGAAAATAATAAACAACAACAAAACGTACAAGCTGAACCTCAAACAGCGGAAATGTCACAAACAACACCACAAATAACTCCTAAAGCTAAGAAGTGGGCTGAAGAGAATACATGGTTTGGGAATGACGAAGTAATGACTAATGCTGCCATTACTATTCACAATAATATTGCACAAGAAGGTATTGAACTAGACAGTGATGAGTATTATAATGAAGTAAATTCAAGACTGAAGAAATATTTTCCTGAAAGTTTTGAAAAAGCAAACGATGAGCTTAAAAAAGAAGCACCACAACCCGTCCAAACGGTTGCCTCTGCAAGTCGTAGTCAACAAGGACGCAGAACTGTGAAACTCACAAAGTCACAGGTAGCTATTGCTAAAAGATTAAATGTGCCACTAGAGGAATATGCTAGATACGTGAAGGAGGATAAATAGTATGAATACAATTAAGAGAACTTCACGGGAGTCAGAATCAAAAGTTTCAAATGAAACTAAAAAGTCCTGGACTCCACCATCCAGTTTGGATGCACCACCTGCACCGAATGGTTACGCCCATAGATGGATCCGTACTACCGTTCAAGGTTTTGAGGATACAGCTAATGTATCTAAAAAATTAAGGGAAGGTTGGGATTTTGTAACAGTCGAACAAGTTCAAAACGAAGTCGGCACAAACAAATATCCTTTCTATACCGAAGGTAAATATCAGGGTTGTATTGGAATTGGAGGCCTTGTGCTGGCAAGGATACCAGAGGAGATATTGGTTTCACGTGCTGAGTATTTTAAAAAACTTACTCAAGACAGAATGAACGCGGTAGACAATGATCTTATGAAGGAACAGCACCCAGACATGCCTATCAATATTGATAGACAGTCTAGAGTGACCTTTGGTGGTAGTCGTAAAAAATAATATTTTTGCAATACCTACCGGGTTATTAAAATAAACTGTTAAAACGGAGAAAACAAATATGTCAAATCAAGTAGAAAAGTTTGGTCTAAGACCATACAGAAAACTAGATGGAACACCTCTTGTTGGAGCCCAAAACAGATATACGATTGCTTCAGGTTATGCAGATGCGATTTTCCAAGGAGAAATGGTTGAACCATTAGGAACTGGAAATATCCAAAGACATGGCCCGAACACATCGGATGCTGTTGTGGGTGTTTTTAACGGATGTTTTTATACAGACCCAACTACTCAAAAGCCAACGTACAGCAACTACTATCCAGGTGGAATTGCTGCTTCTGACATCACAGCATTTATTGTTGATGATCCAGATGCAGTATTCTTAATGGATGCTGATGCAACGTTTGCAAGAGCTGATCTGTTCAAGAACTATTCTGTTACTAACACAACAGGTGTTACACAAACAGGAATATCAAAACAGCAACTAGATGTAAGTGTATCTGGAACTGCGGCAACTTTCGCTGTACAAGCGATTGATATATGTCAAGATCCAGAAAACTCTGACACAACGTCTGCAAATGCGAACATTCTTGTTAGAATCAACAATCACTTCTATAGAAGTGGTACAGGTATAGCGTAAAGGAGATAAACTATGGCAATATCACGAGCACAACTAGTTAAAGAACTAGAGCCAGGTTTGAATGCTTTATTCGGCCTGGAATACAACAGATATGAGAATCAACATGCGGAGATTTTTGTAACTGAAACATCTGACAGAGCTTTTGAAGAAGAAGTAATGTTAAGCGGTTTCGCTTCTGCACCAACTAAACAAGAAGGTGCTGGAGTAGTGTTTGATACAGCAGGTGAAACTTTCACAGCTAGATACAATCACGAAACAATCGCTTTAGCGTTCTCGATCACTGAAGAAGCAATCGAAGACAACCTATATGACAGATTAGCTGCAAGATACACAAGAGCTCTTGCAAGATCTATGTCAAATACGAAGCAAGTTAAAGCTGCTAACGTACTTAACCAAGCACAGTTCACTGCTGTTACTGGTGGAGACGGGGTACCGTTAATTTCTAACGCACACCCATTAGCAACTGGAGGAGTATTTTCAAATGTTCTTACAGTAGCTGCAGATCTTAACGAAACTTCACTAGAGCAGTCGTTAATCGACATCGCTGGATTCGTAGACGAAAGAGGTCTAAGAATCGCTACTCAAGGTAGAAAGATGATAATTCCAAAAGAATTACAATTCACTGCTGAGAGATTGATGAAAACTCCTCAAAGAGTTGGAACAGCTGATAACGATATCAACGCAATCGCTTCAATGGGTATGGTACCAGAAGGATACTCAGTTAATAATTTCTTAACTGATACTGACTCGTTCTACCTAATGACTGATGTACCTAATGGAATGAAACATTTCGTTAGATCACCAATCAAAACTGCGATTGAAGGTGACTTCGATACTGGTAACGTAAGATTTAAAGCTAGAGAAAGATACTCTTTTGGATTCTCAGATCCTAGAGCAATCTTTGGTAACGGAAACTTACCAACTAG
>Ga0181422_1000008_pt1 | contig 55450 bp, 67 predicted proteins | sample 45SPOviralmetaG_FD_130147 | JGI IMG/M metagenome (GOLD analysis project Ga0181422, IMG submission 130147) | Marine viral communities from the oligotrophic San Pedro Time Series (SPOT) site, San Pedro Channel, CA, USA - 45 SPOT_SRF_2013-07-18 | ecosystem: Environmental > Aquatic > Marine > Strait...
GCTCAAGCTCTTCGTATTCAAAATACTAAAAAGCTATTCGGTGAAACTGCATTCGAAAAGTTTATCTTCTGTGATACTGGAGCTGATAAAGACGAGGTTCTAGAACCTTACAGAGCTTCTGGTCTTTTGTGGATAGAAGACAAAGTTGAAAACGCTGAACTCGGCGATACGCTTGGTTTAGAAAGTGTTTTGATTGAACACGGTCATAATATGACAAATAGTAAATTCCCTTTAATGGCTAGCTGGAGTGATCTGTATGAATATATCGTTGGCTGAACTTCTTTCCGATCGATACCAGTATGAAGAAATAGTAGGTTTTAGGAAGACCTATGATTTACCCACATATACTGGTGATATAGATAGTTTATATTATTTTGTGAATCATAGTGCTAAAAAGAATCGATTTAGAAAACGATTTGATGAAGCTATGGATCTAGCTAAAAAGATTTTAGAGAGTTATGAAAATGAAAAAACTAATTTACCAGGTGTATACCGGCAAACGTAAAAAATTATATGATTTTTGTACTGCTTCAGTAAAAAAATATGCTGATAGAATTGGCGCTGATTATATTGTGCAGCGGCAACCTATACTCATGATTAAGCCAGATGTTTTTCAAACAAATAGATCAAATGAATCATATATGAAATATGGCGGCTTTCTTCCCATTTATGAGAAAGAAAACGCATTTGCATATTTTAAATCGTATGACAAAATAGCATTAATTGATGGCGATATTTTTATTAGGGATTCAGCGCCTGATATTTTTAATGAAATTAATAATGACTATGATTTTGCCGGCGTTGTTGAAAGAGAAATGCCTCTTAATGATCGTTATGTTTCTAAAATAACTAATTATTCTCGTATGCAGTATGGTAATATTAAAAACGTAGATTGGAAATGGAATAACAAAGGTGCTGAATTCTACAATATGGGAATGATGCTCATGAATAAATCTATGGGTAAATATCTAAACGGAGAAACACCTGCACAGTTTTTAAGACGACCACGATTTAAGCCGTTCATCGATGGAATCGGCGCATGGAAATGGTCAACAGACCAGACTCTTCTTAATACATGGATTAAAGAAGAAAAAATGCGTACCAAGAATTTAGATTGGAAATGGAACGGACTGTATAATGCTGTTCCTAACGATAAACTCCATGAAGCGCACTTTATTCACTTCTTTCATAAAACTGTTCTGCCTATGGAAGGCGAGAACATTGAAGAACTAGCAAAATTAGTAGGGATATAGTATGAGATTTTTAGAAATTGCTGCTAGTCGTAAACGTGATTTAAATTGGGATGCAGTTAGAGACGTTGCAGATCCTGCTAATGGTGTAGAAAAATATGATCTAACAGATCTGCCTATGAGAGGTATTTCAGATAATACGTATAATGGCGTTTATAGCGAACACTTTATTGAACATCTCACAAAAGAAGAAGGCATAAATTACTTCAAAGAAATGTTTCGTATAATGAAACCAGGTGGAATTATTAGATCTATCTGGCCACCTATGGAATTTGTAGAATGGCTAAGACAAGAAAATAGTTTAGAAAATCATTCTTGGGTTCAACACTATTATAACTTCTATGTTGTCAAACATAACTTTGCACCTAAAAATACACGGAGCATGCGCATACAAGATCAGTGCGCAGAAGGTATTATGTGGCAAAATGGTGAACATAAACACATTTGGCGTAAGACCGAACTTATTGAATCTTTAAAAGAACTAGGATACATTAACGTTAAGGAATGTCTATATCAAAAAAGTGGATTAGCTCCATTTAATAATATCGACACGCCTGGTACAGTTAGAGCATTTCATTCTGCAGTAGTAGAAGCTTCAAAACCATGGTAAACATTATTCTACAGCATTTTGACGGTGAGTTAAGAGAGCTCGATAAACTGTCTATGGCTAATATTCAGGAATATGCTAAGCTAGTAAATGCAGATTATAAACTAATCACAGGTAAACCTTTTCGAAAGCATCTTACATCACCTTGTCAAAAAGTTCATATGCTTCATGAAGAGTTTGATGACTATGATGATGTGCTAATGCTTGACATTGATATGTTTGCCCCGAAGAATATGACTACTAATATATTTGAAGAATCTGGTATTGGCCTATATGAAGAGGTGCAGCATAGGCTACACCATAGACTGGCTGCTTCATATCCCATGTACGCTAGTCTTTTATATCCTTATTGGGGTGGAGCTATTTACAAATTTTCAAAGGATATGAGAGTTAAGCTTAGATCTGAATTAGGCGGCAATGAAGCTTGGATGCATCCATATAATAAACTTTATAATTATGAAGATGAAGGCATCATTCACACTTTAGCCGTTAAGTCTGGCTTTACTCCAAAGAAACCTTATCTTCACAGAAGATGGTGTCAGTGCAGTTTCCTTCCTAGCCCTCAAACCGCAGGGTTTATTCATGTAAGAACTAAGATTACGCCCCAGGGGCCAAAACGCGAGAAAATAGAAAACTATCAGGCACTGGTTGACAAAGGTATATTATGAAAATATTAGTGGTAGGTGCTGGATTATCTGGAGTTACTATAGCTAGAGAACTGGCTGATAGCGGCCACAGTGTTCACGTAATTGACCGCCGTGATCACGTTGCCGGCAACGCCTATGATTACAATAACGAACACGGTATAAGAGTTCATAAGTACGGTCCACACCTATTTCATACTAATAATAAAACAGTTTTTGAATGGCTGTCTAGATTTACCGATTGGGTTGAATATAGACACAAAGTAAAGGCCCAATTAGCAGACGGCCAATACGTAACGTTGCCTGTTAATAAAGAAACAAAAGATATAGTAGGTGAAGAAAACGTCTTAGATGTATTCTTCAGACCTTATACTAAAAAGATGTGGGGAGTAGAGTTAGATAAACTTAATCCGGATATTATTAATCGTGTACCTATAAGAGATGACGACAACGAATTATACTTTCCAGATGATAAAATACAGTATATGCCTCGGCTTGGCTATACAGAAATGGTTAAGAATATTCTTTATCACCATAATATCACAGTTGATCTTAAAGTGCATTTTAATAAATCATTAGAGAAAGAATATGATCATGTGTTTAACTCTATGCCCATAGATGAGTATTATGAATTTAAATATGGAAAGCTACCTTATCGTTCTATTAAATTTGAGACAATAAGTCTACCTATACCAAAAGCATTACCAACTGCAGTTGTCAATTTTACTCATCACGGACCTAAGACCAGAGTTACAGAATGGAAAAATATACCATGTCATGGTGACAATAAGTATATGACAACGCTTACGTTTGAAGAGCCATGTGATTATCTTGAAAATAATTTAGAAAGATATTATCCAGTAAAAGATGCTGATGGTAAAAATAAAAAGATTTACGAAAAATATAAAAAACTTCAATCTAAGAATATGACATTTATAGGTCGCTGTGGATTATATGCATACTTAGATATGCATCAAGCTATAAATTCTTCATTGGCTATAGCAAAACGATTTAAGGATAAAAAATGAAAAACATGATTTACCAATATTGGCAAGGACCTTTAAAACCTGGGGTATTAGCTAGTACTAAACTAATGAAAGCATATGCAGATAAAATTGGAGCTGCATATAAGTTTGACCATAATGTTACTATCGCCAGTAAAGTAGTAAATGTACCAATATATTATGAACCTGCTAATCCATTAGTGAGCGCTGAATTTGATCAGTATGATAATGTGGCATTAATAGATATTGATGTGTTTCCTGTAGAAGGATTATCAGATAATTTGTTTATGCTTAATGGCGAAGACGCGGGTATTTGCACTGAACCTAAGCAACCTTTCTTTAGAACAATTTATAATTCTGGTGGAATTACAAGCGCAGTAGATAAAGTATGGGCTAGAACCTGCGAAGACACTTGGGGCATAAAATATTCTTATGATAAAGAAGGTAGACCAGAAGTATTTAATACTGGCGTAGTAGTAATATCAAAAGCTGGATTGCAAAAGATGAAAAAGGATTGGCCGTCATTTCAAGACTACGTAGATAAAATGGGTCAATTTCCTAGGTTCTATAGGCTCTTTCAAGATTACTTTTCAGCCTTTATTCATCTTCCTAATTTTAAGTTAATGCGTATGCCTAACGAATGGAATTGTTATATGCACAAAGTAGGGTCTCATCCTGTGGCCAAAATTGGTGATAACAGGCCAGATAATGCAAAGCTAGTACATATTATGTTCCGCACAGCCGATGACTGGCCAGAAGAAGCTCTATGGCAGATTACTAATAGTCCTGTTAATGAATGGAATTTGCCAGTAAATAAAAACTGGCCTAATGAAGGATAAACTATGAGATTATTTGTGACAGGCGCCACGGGTTATATAGGTGCTCATTTTGTAAAAACCGCTGCAGAGGCTGGACATACAATTTCAGCTGCAGATTTTAATACTAAACAGAATGATATTTTTAAGTACTGTCACAAATTTTATCCTTGGGATATTCGAAATAAACTGCTGAATAATAATGATACATATGATAAAGTAATTCATATTGCTGCGCAAACAAAAGTTCCTAATTCAGTAAAAGATCCTTATAACTATTATATGACTAATGTCATCGGAACTAAGAATGTAATCGATGCTGCAGCATGCGATCATTTTGTTTATTGTTCAACTGGCAGTGCTTTCGAACCACAAAGTAATCCATATGCAGGATCAAAACATGCAGGTGAATTAATAGCAAAACAATTTAAACCCAAATGCAGTATTGTGAGATTCTATAATGTAAGTGGCAATGATGGTATGGCAAAATATGATGATGAATATAGCCATCTCATTAGAAGAGCAGCTGCTGTAGTTAATGGTAAATTTGATAAGCTGTATATTCATGGAACTGACTTTGAAACAAGAGACGGTACGTGTGTCAGAAACTATACGCATGTCAAAGATATAGTCGATTCCTTAATGAGAATAACCGAGAACGAACCTACAAATGAAATCGATTGTTTAGGTTCTCCTGAAGGGCATTCAGTAAAAGAAGTTGTAGATGCAATGGCCAATGTTTCGAGAGTTAATTTTGAAGTAGTTGAAGGGCCTCGCAGAGCCGGTGATATTGCCATATCAACTGTTCCTACCAAATCTAAATATTTTAAACAAAATAAATCATTAGAAGATATGTGCATTGACGCTATAAAATACGAGGTATAAAATGATAAATTCTGAACTAGGGCACGTAAAAACTCTAAAGCAGTTTCATAAGGAAATTGTAAGACAGCAGACAGAAGCACATGGCGAACATTATTGTGATCACCATGAGGTTATTAAAGAAAGAATGAAAGAGTGCGATTCTTATATGGAGCTAGGTACACACCAAGGTGGTACGGCTTCTGCGGCCCTACTTACTAAACCAAAGAAAATCGTATTAGTCGATAACGATATGTCAAGATATAGAAAATTCTTACAGCCTATTGCAGAAGAGTTTTGCTTGAAACATAAAATCATTTTAAAAGAAATTGAACAAGATTCTACACATCTAAAATCTTCTGGTGGCCCTGTGGATTTTCTTTTAATTGATAGCTATCATCATCCTCAACACATGTCAAGAGAACTTATGACACATCAAGTTAATATTAAAAAATATATTTTGGCACACGACACTAGTATTATTAATGGTCGTCAGAATAGTTCTTTGTATGAAACTTTAGTTAGGTTTTGTGATCAGTATCCGTTTAAAGTCATTGAACGTAATGAAGTCGCAGAAGGATATACTTTACTAGAAAGAGTATCATGAAAGCCTATGCTATAGTAATTAGAGACCACGATATATCTGAGCACGGGTATAAAAACCTGGTGACTAGTTCTTTTAGGGTCAAGAACGATTTTGAAATAAATCGATTCAATGCTATAGTACCTGAAAATACTGATGTACTTCTTTCAAAATTTAAGTTACAATGGAATTATCCATGGACCGGAGAAGTTACTGATTTTGCGTCAGGCTTAATTAAACGCGCGTATGTAACGGCAAGACCTAAGGCTAGGGTTGCAGCCGCGCTGAGCCACTATTCACTGTGGCTTGAAGCCGCCACAAGCAACGAAACAATATTAATATTAGAACACGATGCCTGTTTTACTTATAAACTAAATATTAATCCGAGTGAATGTAAAGGAAATATTATTGGAATTAATAATCCACTTGGCTGTACACGTAAGGCTAGAGTGTTTTATCAGAAAGTAATTGACAGCCAAAACATGTTTCAATTAGCTCCTAAGGTAGATAATGAAAATGTTCCACAGGGGTTAGCTGGAAATAGTGCATATATAATTAAACCAAGCGGCGCAATTAGAATGCTTAAGCTTGTAGAGGAATTTGGCCTTTGGCCAAACGATGCCATAATGTGCAGACAATTATTTCCTGACTTATATGTCACCCGTAAATTCTATACTACTATTCAAAATTTAAAGAGTACCACGACTCAATGAAAAATTATGTTATTACTATGTCCCAAATGCCAAAGTCTGTTGAGGCGGCGGCACGGTGTATTACATCTGGAAAAAGATATGGCTTTGAAATACAAAATTGGGAAGCTACAACTCCTAATGAACTTCTATATGGATTTCTTTTTGATGCAGGTATTGAACCAGAAGGATTTAAAGAAAAATATTCGCGTTTAGATAACTGCATGGCTGCTTTTCACTCGCATTGGTCGTTATGGAAGCATTGTACAGAAATAAAAGAAGAAGTTACTATATTTGAGCATGATGCAGTATTGGTTGATTATATCCCTAATATGCCTTTTAATGGGTGCATAAATTTTGGAAAGCCTTCTTATGGCAGATTTAATGTTCCACCTCTCCTCGGTAAAAATAAATTAGTATCTAAAAGATATTTCCCTGGTGCCCACGCCTACCGTGTGAGCCCGTGGGGTGCACAGCGACTTATTGATGAATCTAAGCGAAAAGCAAAGCCAACAGATGTGTTTTTACATCTTGACGTATTTCCGTGGCTAGAAGAGTATTATCCTTGGCCTGTAGAAGCAAGGGATACATTTACAACTATACAAAAAACAGAGGGATGCCTAGCAAAGCATAATTATAATGGTAGCTACAAAATCGTCTAATCTTTTTATTACAGGGTGTGATCACATCACTGAATGGCAATTGCCATGGTTTGTAAATAATTTTAAAATGCATAATCCAAATGCTGAGTTAATGATATATGATTTCGGCATGAAAAATAATCCATATCCGGAATTAAGTGTGCATCTTAATAGTAATGATCGAGGGTGGTTTAAAAAACCATCTGCTATGATGAAAGCAGCTTTAGCAGCTAACAAGGTTTGTTGGTTGGATACTGACTGCCACGTTCAAGAAAACATTGAAAATATATTTAACTTTACTGAACCAGAAAAGCTATGCATGGTAGAAGATATTCCGTGGTCTAAAAGGCGTGGTGAAACCTGGCATAACTCCGGAGTAATAGCTTTTCAAGGTACGCCATCAATTTTAGGCAAATGGGCAACAGAAGTAGCATATAAGCCTATAGTAGGAGATCAGGAAGTACTTCACACTATAGTTGGACAAGCTCTTAATAGAATGAGATATATAAAAGACCTACCTAGAGCGTTTAATGTATTAAGATTAGATGTTTTAGATGGCACTACTCCAGACAAAATAAAAGTTATGCACTGGACAGGCGCTAAGGGTAATGAAGAAATTAAAAAAATAATTAGAGAGACAATTAGATGACTAGAGTTGCTCATATTATTGGTAACGGTGATAATGCTCCTATGTACAAACCAGCCAAGGGCCTTAAAATTACGTGCAATCTTCCTCCATTTACGGTGGAAAACTGCTATACAACTTGCATAGTAGATTTTAAAATGTGCATGGCTATCACTGACGGTTCTGTTACCGTACCTGGCGATTGGGTGCTTGGGTTTAGACCTAAGATTTGGTATGACAAAAATAAAGATAATTTTCGTATGAGGTTTGGGCATCACATAAAAGAGTTTTATACCGTATTACCAAAATATGCAGGTAATTACACTAATCTTAATTGCGGGCATTTCGCAGCGCATTACACGGCAAACAGACTACAGGCAAAAGAGATACATCTATATGGGTTCGATTCGTTATTTGATATGAATCTAAGAAGCTGTACGGACTTTTATCTTGGATCAGACCGCGGCACTACAAATAACGTGCGGCTCAATGATAACTGGAGGCCTATTTGGCAAAAAATCTTTGAAGAATTTAAGGACACGCAATTTGTACTTCACCACAATCATGATAAACTTAAATTTCCTAAAGGCGAAAATGTTGAGATTGTAACAAAATAATGGTGTACAAATATTGTTAGGTAGTGTAGAATTATGCCTATGATGATAGTTGAATTCCAAAATATAAAATCCGTAAAATTTCAGGATCTAATCTGTGACGTACTAGAGTTCGGTCGAAAAAAATTATTTCCTCGTCATAAGCACGTTTATATAAATATTATTGCAATGCGCAATAGAGGAGTATATGGCGACTGCATGTATGAAGATGATCGTGACTTTACGATTCGCTTTGATACAACCCTTCCCCAAAATGAAATCGTAGCAACACTTTTACATGAACTCGTTCATGTCAAACAATATCTTCATAAAGAAGAGATGTACTATGATTTGCCATATGATGAAAGACCACATGAAATTGAAGCGCTTGCGAAGGAGAAACAACTAACGGAGGCTTACTATGGCCGCACGTAAAAAGAATGAAATATTTGATAAACATTGTGGAGATCTAATTGACGATAATATTAATATGACAGTACCATGGTACCTTATGGCTGCATATGCATATTATGAACAAGATCGTCCTATATTATCAGATAGCTATTTTGACAGACTGGCAAATAAAATGCTAAAAGATTGGGATAAAGTAGAACATATGCATAAAGAGCTTATAAGTAAAGATATGTTAGAAGCAGGCACTTTTTTAGGAGAGTATCCCAGCCGGGTTAAATATGCATTAGCGGATTTAAGAGGTAAAGATGGCAGATAGCGACGATCCTTGTGATGGCATTGAAGCAGCAAGCTTGACTGGATGGATTAAAAGCGATAACTCCAACACTAAAAAGGAAAAAAATAAAAAAGAGATTGTACCACTTTCATATGCCCGTTTTGAGCACGGATAAGTTATTGAAAACAAACGAAACAAAGTTTGAAAAAAGCTAAATTAACTGTGTACAAATGATTTGGAATAGTGTAGTATGGTTATATCAAATGGAGAAAAACAATGTCAAAATTCGGAATCAACTTTGTAAATGCTTGTAACGCTGGTCTTAGCTTTCGTATTCAAACCGCTGAAGGTGAAATCGAACGTCGTGCAGATGATACTGCTGATGGTGTATATTTGGTAGAGCGTTACGGTATTGCTTCTGATTGTTATTTTTCTTCAGATATGGATTTTGCATCTGATGAAGGTTTCGCTGATGACGATGGAGCTAAAAAGCTTTTTAACCGTATCATGAACAACGTATGTGAGGCGGCTTAATGTTTAGCCTCAATACACTTCTTAATGGCATGACCATTGCCGGTCTTTTCTTTGCAATAGGAGCTATCTTATAATGTTTGATTCTGAATTTGTAACCGCCTTTGAAAAAGCATGTAATAACTATGTTAACCAGACTGAAGACGGAACGGTTATATGGAACTATGTTGAGTCTGATTTAGCTTTGGATGGCTGGATAGAAAAATTAGGTGAAAACTTTAATTCGTTCTTTGACGATATGGCAGATCAATTTCTTGCAGCTAAGAGGGCAGTGTAATGATTCAATCAACTCGTAATGGCTTTGATATTGCCGAAGAAGAAATCAATCGCCTTGAAGCCTCACCTGTTCAAGGTGATCAGTCTTGCATGGTTCAAAGAGACATGAAGCAATGGGCTCAAAAAGAAGGTATGTGGCCTATGTCACAATATACGCATATCGTTGATGCACATGCTAGGCATCGTGGCTGGACTCAAGAAGGATTTACTGGAATGGAGATTGCAGATGAGACCATCTGAGATAGCTATGCAAATATTTGCTTCGTTGTATGATAAGCAGCATATCACTGCCGAAGATATTCATGAATGTCTTACTGTTCAACTGTATGCGGGCGATTTACCTGCTCTTAATTCAACTGACGTAGATGTGGCAATTGAACTTGTAACATCTCTTAATGAGGAATATAATAGATGAAATATTTAATTACTGCTGCAGCGGTTTTAGCTGCTACTTCTGTTTCTGCAGAAGTAACTAATATTAAAGTCTTTGACCATAAAAAAACTGTAACGCAATCCGTTCCTGTATCTGAACGGCGATGCCAAGATGTGCAAGTTCCTATTTATCAGCAAGGCGGTCAAGCCTCTGGGGGTGATGTATTACTTGGCGCAATCTTAGGTGGTCTTATTGGTGGTACTGCATCTGGTAAAGACAGTGGTGCTGCGATTGGTGCTCTTGGTGGTGCTATCGTAGCCAACGAATCGGCTAAAGGTGCTAAGGTAACTGGATATGAACTTCAAAGACAATGTAGTGATGTTGTCGTGTATCAGAATTCTAATGTAAGTGTATATAGTCACTCGACTATAAGATTTTATATTGACGGCAAACGATATGTAGTGCCGTTTGAAAGGTAAGGTAGAAAATGATTGTAATAATTTTAGCGTTGTTTGCTCATGATAACCAAGAGTTCTTTGCTCTTTCTCATCAGCAGCAACAAGAAGGTTATCAGTGGGAGATGATTAATCCAAATTGTCGTCCTCCTGGTGAAGGAACTCTAGCTCTTGTAGATGGAGATGGTAATGTTTGTTGGCAGCTCGTAAAGCCAACTGAATAATATAATGGACACGTAGCTCAGCTGGATAGAGCAAGTGCCTTCTAAGCACTAGGTCGAGGGTTCGAATCCTTCCGTGTTCGCCAATAAGGAGAAACTAAATGGAAGTAGCAATAATTTGGTTTTTGTCTATGTACGGTATGGGTGAGTACATCAAGAAAGTGGATAGCCACAACAAAGCTCTTGGTGCATATATCGCCCGTGTCGATGAGGAAATGAATAGAATAGACGAGCAGCATGTAGATCTAGCAGTAGCTTATGCTGCATTCAGAGCTCGTCAAGTAGTTCAGCAGGAGAGTCTCCAAGAGAGAATCCAACTGCTGGAAGGCGAATGAGGAAAGCCTGCAATATCGCAAACGTACTCAACTAAACCCTATTCACGTTAAACGCTCGAGCGGTGTTTAGGTTGGTATACGATCTGGTACCAGGAAACCCAGACGGTTGCTGCATACGTTAAATGCAGATAGGAAGGGGGGCTCTGCAGAAGCCCCCTTTTTGATAAATATAGTTTAATCATAATAATAAAGATAGGTTAAACTATGAAAATGAATCAGAATAAGTACGATGTAACTGTAATAAAAGTTGTTGATGGTGATACCGTTGATGTGGATATTGATCTAGGTTTTGGTATTTGCTTAAAAGATGAGCGCGTGAGAGTAATGGGTATTGATACGCCTGAATCTCGTACGTCTGATAAAGTTGAAGACTTATTTGGTGAAGCTGCTAAAGCACGTTTAAAGGAGCTTATGAAGCACGGCGGAAAACTTATCACGACGGAAGATAAGCATGGCGAAGACATGAAGGGTAAGTTTGGCCGCATTCTTGGAGATTTTGAAGTAGACTACCACGGTGAAATGAAACGCGTGACAGAGATTATGGAATTAGAAGGCCATTGCGTGCCATACTTCGGTGGCAGTAAAGAAGAAACCCAAGCAGCTCATATGGTGAATAGAGCACGCCTTATAGCTGAAGGCGTAATCTCTCAGGCCGATGTTGATGCTGCTCAGGCTAAAATGGATAAAAAGAAAAAGTAATTATTTCTTATCTTCTTTGGGGCCTTTTCCTTTTGAATAGGCTTGGGCTCCAAAGAACGCAGCTACAAGACCGGCAATTGCTACAAAGTATGTAGGTGCAATATCGCCTACTATTTTTGCAGCGCTGTCGACGCCTAATATACTAGTAAGTAGAATAAGCACAGGATAGAGAAGCATGCCCCATAAAGCAAACCACGCCATAGACCTTATCTGGTCTTCCTTAGCATCTTCGTTCTCTTGCATTTTCTTTTTATGTTCCCACTCTGCAATTTCTTTTGCGCGAGCCATTTCTTCGTCAGTAATAATTCCATCACCGTCGGTGTCTAGATGTGCGTAGATGGAATCTGCTTCCATCATTTTAGCTTTAGCCATATTATCCCCCATTCCTTTTCATTTGTATTTATAAGAAAGAGACATTATGCAGGAGAGATATCATGAATATATCAAGAGGAAACTCAAAGAAGAACGTGAAAGAAATGAACTGGATAGACATAGACAAGATATTATGGGAAAAGATTTCAAAGTGGAACGGGAAAGAACCAAGCAAAAAGAAGATACTATCTGAGGTATCTAAGTTTTTTAATTGGTCTGATAAGCAAACTAATTTAGCTTGCGCAAGACATTTTAATATGTACAATAATAAAAAAATAGTGTAGAATAATTTTATGAATATTTTTATATTGTCAACAGACCCCGTAGAAGCCGCAGTACTACAATGCGACAAGCATGTAGTCAAAATGATTGTAGAATCAGCACAGATGCTATCCACAGCGCACAGGATGCTCGATGGTTATATGGAGTTACGTCCATCTAAGTCAGGCAAGCGCATGGTCAAATATTGGGTGCATCCTAAATTATCACTGGAAAATACCCTATATAAAGCTGTACACCACGGGCACCCGTGTACGGTATGGACTATGCAGACAAATGCTAACTATGAATGGCATTACAAACACTTCGTGGCTTTATGCGATGAGTACAAATATCGCTATGGTAAAGTTCATGCCACTGATATTCTGCTTCGAAAAACATTACGAAAACCGCCGAGTGGCACAACATGGTCAAATCTCTATACTCCATTTGCTCTTGCCATGCAGCATGAACCACAGTGTATTCATAAAGATGATCCTGTTAGATCCTATAAAGAATACTATCAAACAAAGCAAGATCGGTTTAAAATGGTATGGTCTAAGCGTGATGTTCCGGAATGGTTTTCTGAGAAAATGCTAACTAGTTGATTTCATTGAAAACAAAGTTTTGATTTTCCGCATTTTTTTATGTACAAACGATTCGTAATAGTGTAGGATGTATATATGATAAGGAGAAACACAATGGAATTTACTTACTCAGATGATCTTTGGTCAGACCTTCATAAAGATGTTCATGGCTTCCGTCCTTCTGCAATTTTCATGAAAAACCTTCTAGCGTTTGATGATGAAACAAAGCAAAATCTTTGGGATGCTCTGTGTGAGCAACTTGAAGAAAATACTAAAGCCGAGCAATCGGCTGAAGTAGTTGCTATCGAAAAGTTCGAAGCTCGTCTTAAAGATGTTATCGAGCTTGGTGCCGGTAATCGTACCAACGCTCTTTTGTGGATGACTAGTACTGAAACCTTCTATCACATTCAAGATGTTGAACACTTTGTGTGGGAACAAGGTATTTTGTTTACTCAATATGGTAAACAGCTAGTTAAAGATTTAGCTGCCGTTGTCGATTATAAGGAGGCAGCATAATGTATGATCTAGATGTAATTGTAAAAGGTTGGAATAAACTTCCTCGTCACGGTTCACCTCAAGATCGTGGTAGTGCAGATGCCTATTACGGCCGGCCAGAAGATCCTCATTATTATGTTGGTTCTACATATCAATCTGAACGTGTTGGAAAAGATAACATGACTGTCGGTGAGATCGAAGCCTACATGTATGGTTATGATAACGAAGAAGATAGAAAAGATTGGGGATGATAAAGGTTAACGATAAAATCTTTGATTGTCTTTACAAAGCAATTGAGTATCGAGATCACCTTGATGCTCACTATATAGCAGTGGTGTGGAATGTATACAGTTGAATTTGATGAGGACGAAACACTCATTACAATCTTAGACGATAAAGGAAAATACGATGACGTTTCGGTTTTTCTTTATGACGATGTAGTTTATATTCGCCAGTGGAATGAAAAGGATGACAGATTTCAAGTTATAGCTTTGACTGATATGATGTATCTAAAATTAATGTCAGCATGGACTTCACCGGAAGGTGCATTTATTTTAGAAAAAAAATGATAAGTTATTGATTTTAAACAAAACAAAAAGGTGTACAAACCGTTTTTAATAGTGTAGAATGGTTTTATTAATTATGGAGAATACTATGAAAACTGCAACTACTCAATCTGATCGTCTTGCTCTCATCAAAGAAATCGCTGAGCGTAAGAAAAAAATGTCTAAGATCCGTAAACAGTCTGCATCAGTTATCTCTCGCGCCAAGCCTGTTTCTCGTAAGAAAAAAGATCTTGACATTCCTAAAGAGTCTAACATGTATCACTGGACTGATGCATCTAAATACGCCAAAGAATACTATGGCGAAACAATGTTTGAAACAACTCGTTACGACAACGATTGGGATTGAGTCTTAGACTCTTTTCCTCATACGTCCGTGCAGAGGGCAGGCCACCTGAAAACACAATCTCGCGAGAATAATTCGCCTGTGAAATATCAGTGTCGTGAAAACGTGGAGATATTAGTTTCAATCAAACTAGAGCGGCAACGTCAATAAGGCCGTGCGGAAGTGATTGGATATACTAGGGGCGTATGAGGAAAGGAGTTTATTATGAGAACTGTACACTATGTTGGTATGAGTGAGGCTCGTTATGAGGCAGCCCGCAGGGTCTTCGGTGGTCCTGCCTACTATCACAAACATATGGACGCTAGAGTCTATAGCGAAGTTGGTGATAGTGATGTTGTTATAGTAGGTGATCCTAGAATGCACAAGTATGTATGGGATGCATCTGCAGTTGATAGGAGGTACACAGATTGATTTTTAGTACTAGTCTCATTGATACTCAGGACCATTGGATGGTCGGTACTGAATGGATTTATGCCAAAGGTACTGTCACCATGCATCCTGAGGGTTTCAGTTGTTCTTGTAAAAAAGCGCCACGTAAACCATGTAACCATATTCGTAATGTTAAGTTACGTATCTATGGCACATTCGATCAACATTATAAGGAGGCAGCTTAATGTCTATGCATATGATTAGAGGAGTTCAAGTCCATGGTGTAGGGAAACGCCGTAAGGCGAAACGAAAATCGAATAAATTATTAAAGGCGGAAGCCGAACATCAAAAGTTTCTAGATAAACTTGTTTCAGGTAAGTCAAGTTATAGGCCTGACTTACCTGACTATAATTGTGGTCCTCGTATGACGAGTGATCGTATAGCAGGCAATGGTCTTGCAAAAGAACGTAGTCGCTATACAGGTGATGAAATCGCTGGTATTGTAGTTACACATAAATCAAATCTAATGCCAGTTCGTAAAGATAACAAACAAGCAGCGATAGATGCTGCATCGATGAGGAGATAATATGTCAGACTATCAGGTTGCACATCTCGATCGACGTGTGCAATATCTAGAAGGTAAAATTCAAGATTGGGAAAAGGTCATTGACATACTAATGGCTGATCCTACTTTTATGCACACACTTGGCGTAAAAGAATTAAAAAAGAACCAGAACCCGAATATCGATTTAACTTACAAAGTAAAGGATCCCTATAAATGATTGACTCAAGCTCTCGCGAATATATGATTAATGAATTGCAGAAACGTGTCTGCCGTGTCATTTTTAAAAAAGTAAATGGTGAAGAGCGTGATATGATGTGCACGCTAATTGAAGATGTTCTGCCTGACGCTAAGAAGAATGAACCTATTACGCAAAAAAAGGTTCGTGATATTAATGAAGAAACAATCGTAGCATTTGATACATTAAAGGGCGGTTTTCGTTCTTTTCGCGTTGCAAATGTCATCTCTTTCACATAGTATAAATAGTCATTCATAATTAAGGAAACCATATGTTTACTACACTTTCTATTATTCAGTGGCTTCTTCTTGGTGGTGTAGCTATAGTCGGTTTTTTATTTGGTCGCGACATGTCACGCCATGAGACAGAAGAAGTTATTGAAGCCACAATTGTGGCGCTAATCAAAAAGCGATTTGTAAGAGCTAAATTAGTTGATGGTGAATATGAACTATATGAGTATGACGAAAAAAAATTATAACTGATTGATTTCTAATAAAAAGTTTTTATGTACATTACAGCAAAACTGTGATAGAATAGTATTATATTATGAATGGAGATCATCATGGCTCGTAAGTCTAAACTCAATCAGATTCGTGAAGAATTGGCAAAAACATCTACTGTAAAGCCTGTTAAAAAACCACGTAAAAAACGAGTATTAACGCCCGAACAAAAGGCTGTATTAGTTGAACGTATGGCAAAGGCAAGAGAAGCTAGAGGACCGGCTAAGCATATGTCAATTGACGAGTCGATTCGTAACTTGCCTGACGATCATTTGCTTTCCCCAAAGAAAGTAAAAGAATGGCTTAAGCAGCAGAAAGAAATGCTGAAAGCCTTAAAACATCAGAAAGATAGTAAAGATTCTGCAATGCGTAAACAGTATTATGATACTGAAACATACGTATTTAATCTGCAGCGCTATCTGACTGATGGTGTCTATCGTGATTTTCGGTATGGTGCCGAGAAGCAAAGTAAAATTAAACATAGCTGTACAGTAATGGCATACTATCCTGATGGTACAGTTAAAAGAACTCCAGGAGTATTTTATGCTGATATCGGCGGAGAGTATACAAACGAAATGGCAGCTGAAGACTATGCAAGACAAAGAAAAATTTCTAACAAAAAGCGAGTTCGCAAAGTTAATTGAAAAGACTGTTAAGTCGCATAGATCATCTTATATGGACGCAATCATCTGGTTGTGTGAAGATAATAACGTTGAATTGGAAGATGTAAAAAAGTTTATATCACCGATCATCAAAACGAAGTTAGAGGCAGAAGCAATGAATTTAAATTTTCTGCCTCGACAAAACAGTTTACCTTTTGAGTAAACTGATATATAATGTTCATACTATAAACATTAAAACATATTGTAACATACAAGGAAAATATATATGAGTTTTGCAGCACTAAAACGTAATCGTACTGATCTTAATAGCTTGATTAATCAGGCTCAAGAAAACACAGGTCAACAATCTCAACGTCAATCAGAAGATCCACGCTTCTGGACACCAACACGAGATAAGGCTGGCAATGGTTACGCTGTAATCCGTTTCCTACCAGGAGACGCAGAAGCCCCAACACCATGGGTTCGGTACTGGGATCACTTCTTCAAAGGCCCAACAGGTCAATGGTATGTAGAGAAGTCTCTTACATCTATTGGTCAACCAGATCCATTAGCTGAAAGTAACAGTAAGCTGTGGAATGAAGATGGCTCTGACGAAGCCAAACGTACTGTACGTGAGCGCAAACGTAACTTACGATATATTGCAAACGTACTAGTTATTTCAGATCCTGCAAATCCAGAGAACGAAGGTCAAGTTAAACTTTATCGCTTCGGCAAGAAAATCTTTGACAAGATTATGGATAGCATGCAGCCTCAGTTTCCTGATGAAGCTCCGGTTAATCCATTTGATATGTGGGAAGGTGCAGACTTTACGCTTAAGATTCGTAAGGTCGAAGGTTATCCAAACTATGATGCTTCTTCGTTTAAGTCAGCTTCGGAATTACTTGCCGGAGACGATGAGAAAAAAGAAGTCATTTATGAAAAACAACATGAAATGACTGAATGGACTGATCCAAAAAGCTATAAGACATATGACGAACTTAAGTCACGTCTTGCTCTAGTCCTTGGAGAGTCTGTACCACGAACTGTCCGCGAGCAGGTATCATTAGATACTACAGAGTCTTATAGTTCTCCGGTAACAGCCGCTCCTGAGCCTGCAATGCCATCAGCACCTGCAGCTACGGCAGAAAGTTCATCTATGGATGATGATGACACCATGTCGTATTTTGCTAAACTAGCAGCAGAAGACTAATATATTGGGGGCGGCTAGCGTCGCCCCTAATCCATCATCCACTTATTATGAGCACCGGCAAAACCTCTGATCATTTGCTTAGTCGTTGCAACAGCATCAACTGCAGACTTAGGAGCAGGTTTTGGCATACTAGTTCCAGCATTATTGTTATTTGTAATAATGTCACCTTCATTTACAACAATTGGCGCAGACTTACCGGCTGCAGCTAGAGCACCAAATGAGTCAAGTATATCAAAATTAGTTTCTCTACTGTCCGTTGCCGGCATAAGATTTGGTGAACTATCTTGGCTATTTTTATACGCTCTTAATCCCATATTATTTAAGATGCCTGAGAATAAATTAAGAACAGACTTTTCAGCGGCTTCTGGATTATTTTTGTAATAATTTTCTAGGGCTTGTTCATTAGATATCTTTTTATATTCAGCTGCAAACATAGCCGCAGCATCTGATAGCGTTAACGCAGCTCCAAACGGACTATCCATAGGAGATACTATGCCAGCTAACCGTTCTGCATTTGCTTCAGTACTAGCTCTTCTTAATAAATCCCTTAAAAAGACTTCTTGAGTGGTTCCTACTCTGGCTTCAGCATCTCCAAATCTAGATCTGCCAATTCTTCTTCCTGCCTGTTGTATACGATGAGTTCTTTCACCTTCTAATATAATATTTTTAGCAGCTAAATCATTAGCTGCCTCCGCGGCATCAGTAAAGGCTCCTCCTATAGATGAAGCCGAAACAGCAATTTGAGTTGCTGCAGCTGTAGCATCTGCTCCTGATTCAATAAGCTGATTAGTTAATCTACGAAATTGATCTAATCCTTCATCATAACCAACATCGCTTCTACCCAATACATCTGCTTCTAGTTCAGTCGCGGCGGCCATCGCAGAAGTATCTCCTGCAGCCTTCGCGCCTTCAAATGCTGTTCTAGATTTATCAGCAAAATACGATGCTTCATCTGCTGCTAGTTGGCCTTGAAATATTCCAGACATGAAAGAGCGTTGACTTGCAATCATGGACTTTGCTACTTCGCCTGCAGCTTCATCTTTACCTTCTTGAATAAGCCTGTCGACATCTAATTGCAACTTATCTAATTCTTCAAGTTGCTTTTGCTTCATTCTATCGCCTTTGCCTTTCATCCAAGCGGCGATAGCTGACACTGACTCGTAAGCTATATAAGCTCCGGCGGCCACAAGAGCACCAACTGGCCCTCCGACCATAAACCCTACCCCTGTAGCCGCCATCGCATTAGATACGGTGTCAGCAAAATCTTTTGACCCGGTTAAAGTTTTAGCAAAGTCTCCTACAGAATCTGCTACAGCTATAGCTATGCCTCCGATTCCTAATCTACTTAAAAATGTTTTTCTTAATCCTGGGCCATTACTGTTAGGACCTCTTCCCCCTCCTGACAGTAAACTACTAACAGCTGTACTAATTAACTTAGGGCCGAAAATAAGAGCCAGACCTCCAGCAAATCCTGATACAATTTTAGATGCATCTATTTGCTTGCCAAACATTGACCAAGTTGCATCATCACCAGTGATCTTATCAATAATGGGATCAACCCATTTATCTAGATATTTAACTCCGAGTAGAGCACCTAAAGCAGGCATAAACAATCTTCCTGCGCCCATTCCTAGTAAAGCTCCTATACCTAGACCACCGGCTGTGCCACCGAGTATATTTTTAAACCCGTCTAATAAGCCTCCTAATCCAGCTCCTGCAACAAACCCTCCGCTAAACGATTTTGGAGTTGGCTTATCCCTATCTTTAATCCTACTTTTGCGAGCTTCTCTTTTTTCTTCTTCTTCATCGCCGGCTTTTCTTTGGTTATCCAAAGATTCTTGAATCTGGCCTTTAAGCATAGCAGAAATGTTCTCATTTACACTAGTGAGAACACCGTTTTGCTCTTTTAATTGTTCTACTACTGCTTTTAAATTTGCCATAGTTACCTCTGCATATTTTGTCTTTGGTTTTCTTCATTCATTTTTTTAATATCATCAATAAGCATACTAACATAAATCTCCCTCTCCCACGGTATCATTTGGTCTACGTCAGTTAATGAATACTTATGATTTTGTATTAACTGATAGTTTACCCTGAAATAGTTTATTAAACTATCATGAGAGAGGCCTAGGATAAAAAATCTTGTATTCCTCTTAATATTTCTTTATTACTATGTTCGCACGATTCACAGTCATACTCTAAATCATATGTTATTGCAGGAAGATTACTAACAAATGTTACAATTTTATCAAATTGTTCAGACGTAAGACTTTCCATAAATTCCTTTTTATCTTCATCAGTATATTCCTCAAACCTAATAATATCATCTTCCGTATAGAGACAACTCATGCATAACAAAACAGTATTGTAAATATTTTCTACAGCCGAATCTGTATTCATATCTTCTCTTAAAATAATCTCATAGGATGGATATTTCATTTCTATAGTAAACTGGTCATTAAGAACAAATTTTTTGTCAGGTCCCTTTTTAATTTTTATATCTTCTAGATCTACTTTAACTTTATTTTCGTGGTCGCATTCTCTGCACTTCATTATAAGATCAGCGCTCTCACCTACACTTTTTCCCCTGATTTGTAGAAAAATATATTCAAGATCAAATATTGCTAACTTATCGATTTCAATATCTTCATATATACAGGCCTTAATAGTATCTACTACTGCCTGTAATATCTGTTTTTCATCTTGAGACTCTAATGCTATTAGCAGAACCTTTTGTTCTTTAACTAAAAACGGTCTAAAATATACCTTTTTGTCTGTTGATGGAATAGTGATTTCATACTTTGGTACATCATTTAATTTGGGTAGTGCCATTCATTTCATCCTTTACGAAAATGCTCTGCTAAGTGCGGTCCCTATTTGTGTTTTAATAAATTTCTCAGTGGCATTTTGAACGCCAAATTCTACTGGTTCCCAGTTAGTATAAGATAACTGAATGTTAAGCTCAACTAAACCGTCTAACTCGTTATTTAATTGTATAGCATTCATTGATGTCGGGAAAGCATCTATGAGTCTGCAACTATAAACGACTTGATCTTTTGTAACAAAATCTAAATCAAGTTCACCTTGTGCAAAATCAAATGGTCCGATTTTAGGCAATCGGCTTTGAATTTCTGCCGGCAGTTTTGGTAGCCCAAGTGGTGTAGAATACACTGGAAGACCAAATCCCTTTTTAAGTTGCTTAATTAGAACAGGTTTGGCATAACCCTCTTTCCCTCTTTGGTATCCTACTTCCTTTGTTTCTTGATTAACTGCCAAGTTTTGCCATGTCTCAAAATACTTTCTAATACCATAGTCATTCATCACGTGGAATGTCATACTTGTATCTGTTATTGCATACCCGTACGGAACTTTCTCAACTTGCATGCCGATCCGCCGCTCACTAGTTAGTATCTGTCTGCCTGGTAACTGTACATCTTTGCATAAGAGGTTTACTTCTTCTCCTCTTACTCCGTTGATAGAAGGAAGTATGACCTGGAATACACTTGACCTAGCCATGCCATCTCTTTTAGATATAAGCCCTTTAAATTTATCTATCATTAGATCATTTTCCTTGAAGAAGAATAAACAGCTGCAGCACTTGTTTTTTGCCAATCAGCGGTTGGAAGAAACGCTGCGATCTCCCACTCGGGCGCGTGTACTTCAGCAAATCTACTTCTCACGTTTCCCGCAAGATAATGTTTGATACACGGCTTAAAATATTTAAACTTAGATGCTCTCTTTAATGTATTATATGTAACGTTAAATTTAGTTGTCTCGTCATACTTATTATTATTTGTAATATCCAATAAAGAGTCTAAAAACTTTGCTCTCAGCGTAGGTGGTATATAATGCAAATTAAGTCCCATAAATCCTTTTGGTGCAGGGCTTAATACAATAGTAAGCGGAAAGCTATCATAGAACGGGAGTTTATCTTTATGCTTAGGATCATAGAAAAACATCTGCATTGATCCAATAAGACGTCTGCTGCCGAGAGATAGTTGCTCATCTTTCATTAATTGATTTCTATTGATTCGTCTGATACCTTGTACCTTACGACGAAACCAGTCACGCGACTGACTTGTGCGTGGCGTAATACCTGCCCTAAAGGCGTCTTGTTCTATTTTTTGAAATAAGTTGCTCATGTAGCTTATTTATCTCTTTTTTAAGACTTTTTTTCTACTGATAGGCTTTATCGGCCTAAGGGGCTTCAACGCACCTTTTTTACTCTGCGAAGGCATGATACCCATTTCAGTAAGAGTCTTTTCAGTCCATATTTGGAATTCCCATCCACGATCTTTGGCATACTCATTTGCTGCTTTCCACTTGTTCATATTTTTAACGTAAGTCATTGCCTCACCTATATAGCGTTTTGATTTATCAGGCCGCTTAGGTGGTTTCGTTTCTTTATCTGGCTTTATTTCTACAAGTATAGTCCTATTGTCTTTAAAGGTTATTTTTAAATCAGTAAAATAGCGATGGTATTTTTTATCTACTTCCCATAAATATGGTACAACTACTTCTTCTGAAGACCAATTTTTTATGTTAGGATTATTATCGCACCATACAAAACAATATCTTTCCCACATGGATCTAAAGGTTACCTTGTCTGGATCACCCTTATATTTAGTTCTATGTTTTACTATGTATTTACCTGAATAAGCCATATAAATAATCTCATAAAATTCTATTTATAGGCTTGCAAATATGCCCAATGATCCATATCCATTTACTATCAATACATATAGTCCACAATTTGTTTTTCCTCTAGAAAATAAAGATGATTATAGAGGTTTTATTCGGTTCGAAGCCTTTGATGAAGACTATCAGAGTTTGTCGAGTCTTGCTAATCAGGGCCTAGCTTCCTTAGGAGTAGACGCGGCTCCTATTGCGGGAATTGCTGCAGCAGATGAATTTAATTCTATACAAGATATATTAACATCTGGTCTTACTGGAAGTGAACATCAAACCGTAAAAGGAAAATCCAATAAAACTATTAATAAAGGTGAGGCTATTCTCTATCTACCGCAATCAATTCAAGTTCAGGATAATATTCAGTACGGTTCTTTAGAATTAGGTGCAATTGGTGCTACTGCTATGCAAGGTGTTGCTGCCGGGACTGGTGCCGTTGCTTTAGGTGGAGAAGCTCTTAAAAGTATCATGAGTGATATTGCAGCAGCGGCATTTGGTGATCTAGGTGACGCCGGCGCTGCCGCGGCGGTGCAAAGAACAGCTAAAAGATTTGGTGCGCCTCAAATAGCAGGGGCGATTGCTACTTCTACTGGAGTGACCATCAATCCAAATAATAGAAATATTTTAAACGGTGTGGGGCTTAGAACGTTTAGGTTTCAATTTAAATTAATTCCTACTTCAGCAAAAGAGTCAGAAGTTATTAAAAAAATGATAAAATGGTTTAGAGTTGCAATGTACCCAGACATAGGCGTGCCGATAAGCCAGGCTCAAGGAACAAGTCTTACTTTAAAATATCCATCTAAATTTAATATAACAATGGAATATGGAAACTTTTTAAATGCTGGGATACCAGGAGAAACTAAGCAAGTAGCAACTGGTTTGTTGCCATGTTTTCTTCAAGGCTTTGATGCAGTTTATAACCCTAATGCAATGGCATTTCATACAGATGGAAATCCTCAAGAAGTAGATATTAGTCTAAATTTTGTTGAAGAAAGAACTCTTAATAGAAACGATGTTGAAAATGATGGTCACGATTATAATGATTACTTAACAGGTGCAGGAGCTGGATAATGACTTTTTTTACGAACTTTCCACTTGTTGCTTATAATTTCGGTAACGAGAATTCGCAAGCAGCGTTTCAAAATTTAACGACTTATATTGATATTATAGATCAACTGTCTGATCAAATAGGGGTATATACCGAAATAGTTATTCCGAACGGCGAGAGACCCGATGTATTATCTCAAAACTTATATGGAACTACCGATTATTATTGGCAGTTCTATTTATTAAATGAAAAATTAAGAACGCAAGGTTGGCCGTTTACTCCATCTGAAGTATATGATTATCTTAAGTTATATTATCCTAATACTACAATTAAAACAAATTCGAATCTTCAGTCAGAGTTTTTTGTTAATGATCTTATTGCAAAAAAAGATATTGATGGGACATTTGATAATCCACCTTTCAAGGGTAAAATTATTAAAAAGGACTTAGACCTTGGGCATCTTATTGTTAAGCCTATTGTTGAAGTTGCTTCTATAGCTATTACTAATGGAGGATCTGGTTATACAGATATTCCTACTATTTCATTTTCGGGTGGAGGCGGCGGTGGAGCTGTAGCGGTGCCAGAGTTAAATGAAGATGGAGAAGTGTCAGGCGTAGCAGTTATTGATGGCGGAGATGATTATAAATCTGCTCCTACTATAACTTTCTCTGCTCCTGAATTAGCACGAGGAGTTAGAGCCACTGGTATTGTCACTCTATCTAGCTACGGATTGCCAGGAGGCTCTCAAGAACTTTGGTCTCAAAAGGGCGAAAAAGACATAGGACTTTGGACAGGTTCTCCCGCTGCAGATCCGGATAGTTTTGGGATTGTGGCTCAACAATCATTTGCGCAGTATGAAAGCGTGCATCATTATGAAGACGCTAATGGTAATATAGTAGATCTTCCAAGGCAAATTGATGGAGGCGTAGATAATCTCCCCTTTACTTTAAATAATCTTGGATATACTGGTAAAACTATACAACAACTCTTTATAGAAAACAATGATAATCTGTCACAAATTAAAATATTTACGCCAGAGGTTGCAAGGCGAATTCAAGACGAATACCAGAGGCTTCTTGTTCAATGAATCCAAACACCAACTTTACGCCAGAAACCTTTGATTTAACAAAGCTCTCGTTAAAAATACCTGGCTATAATTTTAAAATAAATTCAGGCACTGTTACTGATGAGATTGATATTATTCAAACGTCAGTCGAACTTAGTATGTTTGAGCACATCTCAATGCCGTACCTCACAGGTAAATTAGTACTTGTTGATGACTTCGGCTTGCTTGATTTTCCTGGCATTAAAGGCTCAGAAAAAATAGTTATTGAATTTGGATATCCAGCATCGTATATTAAAAATATAACAAAGACATTTATTATTAGATCTATTGCTTCTGCTGAAACTTATAACGACTTTACTAACGTTTTCGTGTTCGATTTAATTGAAGACATAGGTTATTATGATAAAGTTCAAAAGATAAGCAAAGGATATACCGGTACAGGTGAGCAAATAATCCAGTCTATTCTACAAGATAATCTTGGAATAGAATTGGATACTAACTTTAGTAAACCTTCACATCAATCTGCTTTTAAATACGTAGTGCCATACCTTTCTCCTATGCAGGCATGTTTGACAGTTTTAAGTAAAATGACTACTACTACTGGTTGTCCATATTTTCTTTATTCTTCTTTATATTCAGATAAACTTATATTGGCAGACCTTGAGTCCATATTAACAAGGCAGTCGTTTAACGAAAGCTTGCCATTCGTATATTCTCAAGGGCAGACGAATGCTCCTTTAAATAACTTTGCGGCAATATCTTCTGCACTAAAAAGCTATTCTGGATCTGCATTAGAAGATACACTTAGCCTCGTAGAACAGGGAGCAGGTGGTATATTACATAACTATGTAGTTTTAGGTGATGAATCAAAAGATGACACAAGACATTATTCTATAGTTAACTCTGTTATAACTATGCTTGAGAATAATAATATTATTGACGAAAAAGAATTTACTAAACTTATCGATGAAAACTTTATTGTAGATCCTAGTGGGGCAACAGAAAAAACATTGGGAGAAATGAATTCAAAAATAATTTCAACCATTTCTACATCTAACTACCCTTTAACTCCGGTAAATAGCTTTAACCAAGAGTCAACTTATTTTGAAGCAGTCCTACCAGAATTTAGAAATGCGCTTTTATTATATCTTACTAAAAATATCTATAACCTAGAAATGCCAGGGTTTTTGTTTTTACCTAAAACTAATTCATCTGAGAATGTATTGCTAAGTGTAGGTAATCAACTTTCTGTTACTATTTTAGGCGAATCTCCATCTTCACTAAATACAATAGTAAAGAAAAGCACCACTAATTCGGGTAGGCACGTAATGCTTGCAAAAAGACATATTCTTGATATTCCAGAAAGGACGCATAATATTTCTATTCAATGCGCCAGAATATCTAGACCGAATTTTATTAAAGGATAAAAATGTATTACGGCGATAATATAAGATGGTTTCTAGGAACAGTCGTTGGCGTTAGTTCTCAACGTGCCGCTGTAGGCAAAGCTAAAATTAGAATACATGGTATCCATGGTCCTAATGTTGCTTTTGAAGATCTTCCATGGGCTGATTGCATGCTACCTACTACTGAAGCCGCAATATCAGGTATGGGTAAAATACCTCAGATACTTCCATCAAGTACAGTTTTTGGGATATTTGCTGACGGTGCTTTATCACAGTCACCTATTATACTCGGATCATTAAATAAATTTGAAAGACCATCAAAGATACAACAAAAGCTTGCAGGACTATCAGGTAATGCTGCGAGTCTTGCTGACAATAATGTCGGTAGAGATGGCGTATTTATTCCTATTGAATTAAAACAAAGCTATAGAGACGATACTAGTATAGCACAAAAAAGAGTTATTATTACTCAGTTTTTTGTGGCTAATCGGCTATCACCTATAGCCGCAGCTGGTATCGTTGGTAATCTGCAGGCTGAAAGCGCGCTTGATCCTTCAAGGCCTACTGACGTAGTAGGTGAAAATTCATGGGGACTTGCACAATGGAATAATTCAGCAAATGCAGGCTATCGTCAGGATAAATTAAGAGCCTTTGCAGAGTTAAGCCACAAGCAGCCAGATGACTTCTTTCTACAACTAGAGTTTATTTTACACGAGCTTAGAGGCCAAAAAGACACAGCAACTAATGGTGCAGCATTTGCTAGTACTTATTCAAAACTTATTAATACAACTACTTTTGAAGGCGGTATTAGCAATAGAAATTCTACGTGGGTGTTTTTAGATAAGTATGAGAATCCAGCACAAAAAACTAAGAAGTTAAAAAAACGAGAAGAGCTCGCCAGGCTTGCGTATGAAGACTATAATAACGCGCTCAACAATTCAATTAGTGGATTATAATAATGTCATCTGAATTTATTCATAGCATATTTTCAAATCTTAGAAGAGCTCAAAATATTGAGAATACTAACACAATTCTTAATCAGCTACAAACACAGGCAGCCATTAGTAAAGTCTCAAAGGCTGGTGTTAATCCTGGAGATAATTTTAATGGATTCTCTTCTCTTACTGGTATTAATGATGTTGTTAGTAATGTTGCCGGCTCTACCCCTACTCAGGTTACTACTAATCTAGTTTTAACGGAGCTTACTTCGGTTAACAATTCTGAATTGTCTTCGACTTTAGTCAAAGAAGTAGGAAGCCAAAGTGATCTTACTACAATAACAGGAAGCAATGATTTAACAACAGGTAGTCTATTAGATGACGTTGTTTCATCAGGATCCCCTGAAGCGATGGCTCAGGCACTTACTACTGCTGTAGGAGCAACTAGCGATCAAATAAAGGCAATAGTAGGAAGAAATATAGATCTCTCAAGCCCCCTTAGCTCTACAGGATCCCTTAATCCTATGGATGATTATGAGATTTATGCACAGAACTTTCTTACTTCTTCTTTTAATAATATTTTTTCTGTTACTAATTCTTTAAGTGCATTAAAATCTAATGCAGTTTCCGAGTTTTTATCGTCCGCAGGAAAAGTTATTGCAAAGAATACTGCCGGCTATAATTCTATTATGGATAACATAGTAGAGGATAATCTTAAGATAACTGAAAATGCTGTTTTACAGCTCACCTCTCCGGAATTTAGTAGATCTTTCGAAAATAACAAAGTAAAAATTATATCCCTAATAGCCAATAAAAATTATATTAAAGCTGTTGATCTAATATCATCGATGAGTAATAAAACCGCGGATGAAATATATAAAGCTTTAATTATCATAGACGTTTCTGCAAGTAAAAATCTAGTAGAAAATATTCCTGTTAGTTCAGTTCCTGGCATTGACTTGTCTAAACTTAAAAATGAGTGGAAAGGAAGAGATACTCCGAATTCTTATTTTAAAAATAATATGTTCAGTGAAAGAGAGATACTTAATGAAGTAAGTAATATTGATAGAGATATTACTGAAGTAATCATTATTAGCACCAATACTACGACCGACGTATTAGCAAATGCGTATAGCTTACACCAAAAAGCAATCGATGCTGGTAGAAATGGTATAGGATATCATTATGTATTTACAAGATCCGGTGATTTACAGAGAGGTCTTCCTGCTGATAATGAAACTCCACCTAATAGGCTACTAGTCAACGATCACCATAAGAGATCTATTGTTATTGGTTTAGTCGGAGGTATAGATAGAGAAGCTGGTAGAGGAATAAACTATAGAGATTATTATAGCTCAAATTCTTACACCGATCAACAAATGAAAACTCTTAAAAAATTCTTAAAAAGCTTATATCTCGTAAAGCCTGGAGTGCAAGTATTTGGTATAAGTCAAATAAACGTTAATCAGCCTGGTCCACATTTTGATGTAGATTCTTTTATTAAAAATTCGTTTAAAAGACAAAATAATCTAGACTATGATCCTAGTGTTAATCCTCCCCTAGAAAGAAAAGATATAATATAATGCCTGAGATTTATACGGAAAGCGATATTGAAAAAGAAATAGAAGATCGTTCTCAAGTTCAGCATGAGGATCCTCGTGGTGAATATCCTAAAGCCGAATATTTTAATTCCTCTAGTGTTAACTATGGGGCGACTGGTTCTAGAAAACACGAATTGTTTTTTAAAGGCAAAGCCGCTGCTGCTGTATTAGAATCCGAGTCAGATGAAATAATTGCCTCCGAATATCCTTTATGCCAAATTCAAGAAACTATTTCAGGGCATATCATTGAAACTGATGATACACCAGGTGCTGAGCGGGTGCTAATAAAACATAACACTGGAGCAGGTATAGAGCTCACCAAAGATGGTAGCATTAAGATATCGGCATTAGATAACCAAATTAATGTAACAGGCGGAGATCAAGTTACTATTGTAGAAGGTGAAGGACAAATTATATACAAGGGCAATCTTAATCTTAAAGTTACGGGTGACTATAATATTGACTGTTTAAACTATAATGTTACTGTAAGAGGTAATAAAACAGAAAAGATTCTAGGTCATATAAAAGAATCTATTGCAGGCAATATTGAAAAGCTTGTTGGCGGTTCTTATGTAAAAGCAGTTACTCAAGCTGTCACTAATACTTTTCTTGCTGGTAAGAAGCAAAGTATTAAAGGCGAATATATCAACAGAGTAGAAGGCTCTGCAAGATATTCTACAAGCGATGATACCAAAATTACTGCAGAAGATAAGCTTACTGTATCTTCTAACAATATGAACCAGTTTGCTAACTCTATGGCAGTTACTGCTAAGTCAGGTACTATTGGTAATCCTAACATGGTATTCTCAGGTAAAGGAGCTGTGTTTGAAGCAGGAGTAACAGCACCAACATTTCATGGAGACTTAGATGGCACCGCTACTACAGCTACAGTAGCACAGTCTCAGAACTATGCGGATCCAAGTACTGGAGGAGGTGTTGGGTCAGCAGGAACTATTACGAATACAGCAACCCCTGCCATTACTAAACCTAGCGACTCTATCATTGACGATTATCTCACTAAGTCAGCGGGCGGTATAAACAGAGTAAAGATTGATGTAGGAGACTTTATTAAAAATTATCTAGATAGAAGTGTTGATACTGGAGGCATATCTAATTCTAATATCAATGCTGACAAGGCTAGATCGCGATTAAGAGATCCGGCCAACAGGTCTAATAGCTCATTTGTATCATATCTTTTGGCAGAAGGAATAATATGCGGTGAGTGGAACTCACCTATTCCAAAGGGTACAGGAAGAATTCTTTCAAGCGATGCTACCCCTGTTTCATCTCACTCTGAATTAGATAGAATTGGTTCTCAGACAAATAATAAATTGTCAGCGTTTCTTCCGAAGAGAGCTAATCCTCATGTATTACCTGAAGAAGTTTATAATCCTTATAGACAAAAATCTATTAGTGCCTCTACTAAATTAGCAGAAGGTATTACTCTTTCTAAATTTTTAGGTACAGATGATCCTACTAACATTGACTTTATTAGAGATCAAGCCGTAAGAGTAGAAATAGCAAAGTATTTGTACATTCATGCGCGGATCATAAAATTAGTACGGGATAATGATAGTGAATTTAAAGATGTAACTTTAGAAGTTGCAGAAAGTATATACAAGCCAGGTCCTTCTGAAACAATCACTCCAGATTCTTTAAATGATCTTAAGCTCAAAGGCCGTACAGTTGTATATAATGTGGTCGATAATAGTGGCAAATCAAGCATACAAAGAACGTTTGATATTGCTGTATTCTTAAAAGACAACGCGGTTTATGATGAACTTATATTGTCATATGATACCATTGATATTAATCCAGATTCAGGTAAAGAGTTATTGTCTAGCAGAATTATTATAACTCTCCCTGAAATTGATAAGAACTGGATCGGCACATTTAATCGCAAAGTTAAAACGGAATTTAATAATAACGATCTTACATCCGGAGACCTGGTAGAAGTTTTATCTCAGAGCAGATTTAAATCAGAATTTGATGGAGTTCTTTCGAAAGGTGGCGATTATGGTATTAATTTAAGTCCGGCTAATAATCCTTATATAACTAGGCAAGGCGATAAAACCCATCCAAGTATATCGCCGGGTGCGGTAGATAATATGGCAGCACTACTTGCCAATCAATACACACTTATGCAGCAATATTATGGCGGCAAGCTTATTATCAATGATGCGTTGCCTAAAGCTAGCACCTCAAGAAAAGTTGCCAAAGTAGATAATGGATATAATCAGCACTGGTTCGGAAAGGCATTAGATATTAGTATTACAGGAATGAGTAATGCACAAAAAGATAAGCTAGTAGCAGCTGCAACTAAAGCAGGATTTAAAGGCTTTGGATTCGGTAATACCATTCTACACGTTGATATTGGTGCTAGAAGAGTATGGAGTTACGATAACACCCATTTTGCGGGGCGTGAGGTTGGAAGTATTCGTCAGCAAGATGGTTATTGGTTTAATTATGTTCGAGCAAATGCCGCCCCTTAGACGTATAAATAAAGAAAAAACGGGCTAAAATGACTAATAGAGTTTTATCAGTTGAAGACAGAAATCTAGATGCAAGTATTATTGTATCTAGATCAAAGAAGTTTTCTGATATTGATATTTCCTTTACCGCAAAACCTAATGGTGAGATATATAAAAAGATTGATGCGGCAGCGGTGAAACAATCAGTAAAGAATATTGTTTTAACTAATCACTATGAAAAACCATTTCAGCCATATTTTGGCGGTAATGTTTCGGCTATGTTATTTGAAATGGCAGATGGTACAACAACATCAGCAATAAAAAGAACAATAAAAGAAGCTATAGAAGCATATGAACCTAGAGCTTTGATATTAGATATTAAAGTTGTATCTAATTCAGATCGAAATAGCGTTAGTACTACTATAGTATTCCAAGTAGTAAATTCAAGAGAGCAAGTTACTCTATCTACAACACTTTCAAGGTTAAGATAAATGGCAACAACTATTAAATCAACAGCATTAGATTTTAATAATATTAAAAATAATTTAAAATCTTATCTTGCGAATCAAGATGAATTCAGTGACTATAATTTTGAAGGTGCTGCGCTATCTAATATTCTTGACGTGTTAGCGTATAATACACATATTAATGGACTTATTGCTAACTTTGCATTAAATGAATCTTACTTAAGTACTGCACAACTTAGAAGCTCTGCCGTGTCTTTATCAGAAGGTATTGGTTATGTTCCGGATACTAAGACATCTTCTCAAGCTAAAATAAGAATCTATTTTACAAATACTGAAACGACAAGAAGCAAAAAGATTAATTTACCGGCATATACCAAGTTTACAAGCGAAGTTGATAATGTAACCTATACATTTTCAACTATTGAAACAATAGAAGCTGAAGATGATGGTACTGGATTTTATGAGTTTAAAACTTCATCAGGGTCCAACCAAATTACAATATATGAGGGTGATATAAAAACTAAAACTTTCCTTGTAGGTGAAGTAATTGATAATCCTGTTTACGTTATTCCAGATGCTAATTTAGATGCTGATACTGCTATCGTAAAAGTATATACCGATACCACTGGTAATGATTTTTCTACATATACAAATATTATTAATACTAGAACGATATCAGCTAGAACTACTATTTACATTCTTAGAGAATCCCCTAATGGAAACTTTGAGCTTTCTTTTGGTGATGGAGAAACATTTGGTATTGCGCCAGTGGCTGGTAATAGAATTGAAATTCAGTATGTGTCAACAAATGGAAAAATAGCAAATGGTGCGGCAACGTTTTCACCCGTGTCTCAGCTTACGGCTGGAGGTATTACCACCACTTTAAATACCACGACCTTTACAGCTTCAACTGGTGGTGACGCAAAAGAAAGTATTTCTTCTATTAAAAAAAATGCGCCTTTTCAGTATGCGACCCAGAATAGAATGGTTACCGCATCTGATTATACTTCGTTAATTTTAAAACAATATTCTACACTTATTAAAGATATTACCACGTTTGGTGGCCAAGATGCTATTGAGCCTGAATTCGGTGCAGTGTTTACCTCTATACTATTTGAAGATGATGTTGATGCTTCTACAAAAGCTAACACTAAAATAAGTATTGAAACATTAGCAGAACAACTTGCGATCGCAGGGTTTAATATTAGGTTTGCTGATCCTGTCACTACATTTATTGAACTTGATACATTTTTCCAGTTTAACTCATCTCTTACAGAACAAACTTTAAATTCTATAACTTCTAATGTTACTTCTACAATTGCCGCTTATTTTGCTGATACGGTAGGAGGATTTGGGCAATCATTTAGAAGATCTAACCTATTAACATTAGTAGACGATGTTAGTACAGCGGTGCTATCAAGTAGAGCTAACGTTCGAATGCAGCAAAGGTTTATTCCTTCTTCTCCTAATATTATAGCTGTTATTAATAATATAACAACAAACAGAATTTCTAATGATTCTAATACATTAAATTATATAGTAAAATTAGTAACTTCTGGCCAATATGATAAGGCCACTACATTTCTTATTAATAATGAATATGCTACTTCTTCTAATTTTAATACTGTAAGATCAGAGCTCCTAAGTGCTTCTATATCAACATCACAGACAATGAAATTTCCAGTTTCTATTGCCACTAAGGATGACGATGAATATATTATTACAAGTAGCGCTTTTATATACAATAATAAAACTTGTATTATTCGCAACAAATTATCTACCAATAATTTAGAAATTGTACAAGCATCTGGTACAGAAGTTATTGTCGATAACATTGGGTCGTTTGATTCAGTATTAGGTACAGTAACAGTAAATTATTTTAATCCTCAAGCTATTATCGGAGGATTTGAGTATGTAAAACTAGCAGCCGTTCCTGCAAATCAAAGTGCTATTACTCCAACCAGAAACGACCTTTTAGTATATGATGCTGATGCATCAACATCTAAAGCCGTATCAACGAATGCTCTTAACTAATGTCACATAAAAGAGATCTTACATTACTTGACAATAATCGCAAGGCTCTTCCTTTTCATAGGGCTGAGGTTAAAAAAGTATTACCTGACCATATAGTTCAGGACAATCCTAATCTTATAGAATTGTTTGAATCTTACTATGAATGGATGGAAAAAGATTCAAATCCTAATGGTATTTTAAATAGAATTTATTCTACTCGAGATGCTACTTCTATTCCTAAGATGCAACTTCCTTTTCTTGAAGATGAACTGCTCTTAGGGGAAGCATATTTTGGTGGATTTATTAATAAAAGAGAAGCAGTAAAGTTTTCTAATACACTATATAGGTCTAAAGGCACTAAGTATAGTATCGAGCAATTTTTTAGAGGTTTTTTTGGCGTAGATCCAGAAGTAATTTATCCTAAAGAAAATGTTTTTAGAGTTGGCCCGGCCATTGACCTTGAGAAAGACAGCGTTAACACTGCGGGGGAACAAGTTAAAGAGAGGGCTTCAAATCTTGGCCCGGAATCTTTACGCTATATAACAAATGATAAATTATATCAAACTCTTTCAATACTTCTTCGCAGCACAATTCCTGTAGGTAAGTGGATAGATACATATAAATTATTTGTACACCCTGCTGGATTTTTTATTGGCTCAGAATTAGTAATAGAAGCGGCTAATATAAATCCTCTGCCAGTATTACAAGATGATGTCGGTGAAAAACCAGCAGAATTTATTTCTATTCAGGTTGTAGCATCGTTTGATATTAGAGCTGATAAAGATATTACTCTACTTAATCATGGTGATGCAACATTCACCGTACATCGCCAAGATGTTGATACATTTGTATCCATTGCAAAAGATGTGGTACTAGGCGATATTGATAATTATACGTTTGCTGAATTGTTGTCACCTAACTCACTTACTATGGATGACTCTGATGTCGTTACTCTTGTTAGCTTTGACGAGGATTCAAGTGCTACTAAACTTAAAACATATACACAAACATTTGATAAAGGTATATACGATACTCAATATGATTCAGCGAATTAGACTAATTACCTATATAAATAATGTTAATCAATTAAGGCACAGATATGGTTCAAGAAGCAATTAATGTTGGCTCGGCGGCTAATGATGGTACAGGCGATACCCTTAGAGCTGCTGGCAATAAAATTAATAATAATTTTACAGAGTTGTACAACCAGTTTGGTGGTGCAACTTTAGGTAATGTTACACGACTTACGGACAGCGGTATTTCTATCGTAGGAAGCAGCTTTATTACGCAGGTAGGAGCTGCTGATCCGGCTTCGACAATTAATATTGATTTTCCTGATTCAGCTGGTAACGTAGTAGTTGATACGGCCACTCAAACACTTACGAACAAAACCATTAGCGCTGATGATAATACATTATCTGGACTTGCTACTTCTAGTTTTATTCTATCTAATGCTTCAGGAATTATTGATGGGGCAGCCAGTCGTAAAACTATTCCAGCCGGGGTAGTTGTCGGTACTACTGATACACAGTCTCTTACAAATAAAACTTTAAATCTACCTACGCTAAAAAGAGCTAACGTTCATGAATGGTTAGCAGATTCGAATGGGCATCCAGTCATATCGTTTACTGATACAGTAAATGCTAGAAATAGATTAAGGATTGAGAGCAAAGCTTCTCCTGATTCTCCTATTATTTCTACAGAGGGATCTGCAGACACTAATATTAATTTAGAGCTTAATCCCAAAGGAGCTGGTTCAGTAAGAGTTAGTAAACTTGCTTATTCTTCAGGTACTATTAGCTCAACAGGCACTGTAGCTCAAAATATAAGTTATATTCAAAGTACAGCAACAGCTAATATTGTTGCTACAGTAGATAATGGATTAACAACGGGTGAAGTAAAGGTATTTACCCATGACGGAGCTAATACCACAACGGTTACTCCAACTAATTTTTCTCAAGGAACTAGTATTGCACTATCACCAAATGATACGGTTATGATTATTTGGAATGGCTCTCAGTGGAGCGTTATTGGTGGTGAAGGCTATACAATTTCTTAATAGGGTATAACAATGGCAGCGATAATTACAGATAAAATTAAATTACAATTAGCTCAAACTATTTTTGACGAGTTTAACACAGCTAATATTGGTGACTCCAATAATTACTATTATATTGGAGTAGGTAGATCGCAACAATGGCAAGCAGAGGCTCAAACCGATGTAGTACCTAATACTACAGCTGCTGACAACCACGACAGAGAAGAAAGATTATTTAGATATAATTTACAATCAGTCAAAGCTGCAGAAAATCTTTCATTCGTAATTCCAGGTGGGCCAGACTATGACTGGTCGCCTAATAAAGAATATTATCAGTACAGCGATGCTATATCAGGCCAGCCTCAAAATACTTACTATATAAGAACAGATGAAAACAAAGTTTACATTTGTTTGCGCAAAGGTAAAAACAGTGACGGTACTCCTAAAACTTCTACAGTAAAACCGGATCATACTAATATAACTCTTGCACCTGAAACAGATGGTTATGTATGGAAATACATGTATACTATTACGACTGCAGCTGCTAATAATTTTTTAACAACTAATTTTATGCCTGTAGAGTTCGTAGATTCAGCTGAATTAACAGACCCTAGATTCTCTCAGCTTTCAGTTCAAAATGCTGCAGTACCTGGACAAATTATAGGATATCGAGTAATCACTCCTGGCGGACCTTACACGGGCACTGTTCATTCTTCCGGGCAAAAGGTAGGCCCGGCTCTTACTGTCGTGGGAAATGGTGTTAACGCAAAAGCTTATGCTATTTTAAATCCAATTAATAATTCAATTGCAGCCGTAGAAGTTGGTGATAGCCCAGATGCTGGAGCTATTTCCTTTGTAGCAGATCAGGGATCTGGTTATGATTATGCTAATATAAACGTAAGTGCTACTAATCTACAAGCTGGTGGTACCGATGCTGTTATTGCTCCTGTTTTTGGCCCCATAGCAGGAACTGGAGCTGATGCAAGAAAAGATCTCAGGTCAACATCTCTGATGTTCAATATTAAGCCTGTTGGTGGCGTTAATGTTAATAACAGCCCCACATGGCCGGTTGATCAGGACTATAGGCAAATCGGATTAATCAAGAATATTAAAGACAGTGCTAATGGCACATTATTTACTGCAGAAGCAGGAACAGCTCTTAAGAAAATGAGAGCTAACTTGGCGTTTGGTGATGGAGATTATCTACAGGCGTCAGGCGAATATCAGTTAGAATTTGATGATGATCCTATTATATTTGGTACAGATAGTAACGCCCAAGGTTACATGGCATGGAACGACGACAGCGCTACTATTTGGTATCATCAGACAGAAGAAACTGGATTTACCGCGTTTGTAGATGGTGAAGCTGTTACTGTTCCTGGCAAAATATCAGGTAGTTTAACTATTGATTCCGCTAACATTGCTCCAGATGTTGATAGATTTTCTGGTGAAGTTTTGTTTGTTAGCAATCAATCAGCTACTGCCCGGGATCCTCAGCAAACAGAAGATATTAAAGTTGTAGTAAGACTATAAGGATAAATCATGGCAACTACGGTAAACGAAAATACATTTCTTGGCTCCTACAACGATGATTATCGTGATAGCGATCACTATCATAGAATTCTTTTTAATAACGGAAGAGCTCTGCAGGCAAGAGAATTAACTCAATCTCAGACGATTATTCAAAAAGAAATTGAGCGTATTGCTAAATTTATTTTTACTCCTGGTGGGTTATTTAATACTTCTTACGGCACATCAAACAGTGCAAACGATCCTATTGGCTTCGTACGGGTATCTACACTTCCAGTGGGCTATGATGTATTTGTCGGGGAAACATTCTCTAATCAAAATGGCGTAAAGGCTATAATAAAAGCTGTTATTCCTTCTACTTCTGTAAATAGCTCTGTTGGTACAGATGTTTATAATACTTTACTAGTAAAATATATCGACGCTAATTCTACTACCTCTGAAGATACTACAGTTTCTGTTAAATTTAATCCAGCTGATACATTAACAGCTACCATTAGATCCACTTCTTACGAGCTGAGTGTATCTACGGATGAACAGGTGCAAGATGCTATTGGTAATGCCTCATTCTTAGAAGTTCCTGAATTTAATACCTTTGCCGCCGGACATATTTTGTTCGTAGAAAAACAGTCACTGGTACTAGACAAGTTTAACCCTCAGTTTAATGGTACTGTGGGTTTTGAAGTTACACAAGAAATTTACAACACATCTGATAATGTTGCATTATATGACAACTCCGGCGCTACTCCTAACTTAACTTCTCCGGGAGCTGATAGACTAAGAATTACCCTTACGCTAAAAAAAGAAGCAGATAAAACTGCCGGTAAAACATTTTATCCGCTTATGAAACTTAATCAAGGTTATGTCACCAATGTACAAACCGCGGATAATGTGTTATCAACTCTAGGTGGTATTATATACAACAGAGCTAATGATACTAATGGCAACTTTATTGTGGATGAAAGGCTTGGTTCCCTTGACCTTACTATCTCAACTAAGCCAGATAGTTCAGATTATCTTTGGTACCAAGTTTCAGATGGTACAGCCTTTGTTAACGGAAAGAGATATGACAAGCAAAACTTAGCTCCTATTAAAGTAGCTAAACCAAGAAATCTTGTAGACGACATAACAACTAAAAATAATGAATTTATTTCAGCGAGATATGGTAATTACTTTTTAACTGATGGTGCTAATACTAAAGGTCTTCTTGATGTAATTAACGGATATGATTCTGTAGGAATCTATAGCGGCACTGCAACAAGCGGTAGTTCTATAGGTAGAGCTAGAATTAGAAATATTGATGAGTTCGATAATGATTTTAGATTACACGTTTTTGATGTTGAAATGTACGGCTCTAACTCACTAAGAAATGCTCGTAGCGTAGGTACTAGTGCTAATAGCTATGGTAACATTGTGGCTATTAATAGCAACTATGATATTATTGATAAGTTAGAAAATAATCTATTATTTCCTTTACCCGGAAGAATTAATACAGTTAAAGATGGATCTGTAACTTTAAATATAGGTAAAGTATATACAGCCACTGCGTCCAATAATTCAGCTACGTTCTCTACAGGCGGAAATACATTTGCTGATCAAGAGCAATGGATTGTAGAAGAAGTGGCAAATAATAATAATCTTATTTCTCCTCCTACAGTATCAGGTACTCCTACGTCTTCAGCAACTATTACTGGCCTTACTAATGGATCAGTTAGATTGTTTGGATATGAAAGAAAAACTGCAGTAAGAAAAACTAAAACTCTTGTTGTTGACCGGACTCAAACGCTAGCGCTTTCGGGGGGTAAATTTACACTTTCTCATCATGACATTTATAAATTTAAAAGCGTCGTAGATAGCACGACAAGTGAGGACATTACTCATAGATTTATTTTCGATAACGGCCAGCGCGATAATTTCTATACTGTAGGATCTGGTAAACTTAAAGGTGGTGCCGCTGCCCCTTCAGGTAATGTAGTCGTTACCTTTGATAGCTTTGATCATACTACCGGAGATTATTTTGCTGGCGGCGCATCTTATCCAGATTTAGAATACGATAAGATTCCATATTATAATACTGAAACAGGTGCTACTGTAAGGCTATCAGACGTTATGGATCTAAGATCTGTAAAAGATAATACCGGTGACGATTTTGCTGGTACAGGAGCAGTAATTCAATATGTTCCAAGAAATACTGATACGATTGATATTGGTGAGGTGTCTATATGGGAGCCTAGAGTAGATATAGTAGCTATTAATAATAATGGTAATCTTGAAGTGCATACGGGAGTAACAAGCTTATCTCCCAGTGATCCTGAAGGAGTTCCTTCTTCGTCTATGAGATTACATAGAATTATGTTGGCTCCTTATCATCTTAATGAGCGCGACCTTATGCAGTCTAAGTATGATAACCGTGGTTATAAAATGTCAGATATCCGCAAGATTGAAAGACGTGTGGAAAATGTAGAAGAGTTAACTTCGCTTTCACTTGCTGAAATTGAACTAGAACGGACAGTTATACCTGATCGTGTGAAACAAGGAATGACAGGAGACACGTTTACTAATAACATTCAATCTAAAGTAACAGATAATGATTACAAGGCTGCTATTCGTAAGAAATCTGGCGTCCTAGCGCCAATGAGATACTGGAGAGATATTGGCCTTAAATATGATTCTGCTGCATCAAGCGGAGTGGCTCTGCATGGTAGTACTATTTGGCCAAACTTTACTGAAACTGTTATGGTCAATCAGGACAAGGCAACTGGATATCAAAGTGTAAATAGATTTGAACTTGTTAAGTTTATTGGTTCAGGATTCGTTGAGCCGGCAGTTGATACATATGAAATGAGAAGAGAAGTTGACGTTAACCATGTAGGAGAGCATAATGAATCGCTCACTTCACAAGGTGATACGGTTGTTCTTTCTCAAGGTAATCAGAACGAGGAAGCATAATGCCCTGGGTAACAGCAACAAAAATAGAACAAGAATCTAGAGTAAGAGAATTAGATAACGGATATGATTTTAATCCTGCATTTAGATCTCGTTTTATTTACTTTAAGTTTTCAGGTTTAAGACCTAATGATAATCATTGGTTATTTTTACAAAATAGAGACGTGACAGCATTTGCTAATACAAGTTTTAGTATTAATGATTTTAATGCTTCAGCTCGTAGTTCTGTGTTTAGAAATCCAGGCGATAAATATTTGTTTGAGACGCAGTTTCCTTCAGATCTCGGAGGACCTTCTGGCACTCCTCTTACTACTACTGCTTCAGGTGAATTGGAAGGAGTGCTTTTTTTACAAAGTAATTCAACTTACAGCTGGAGATGTGGTACAGGATCAACAAATTATAGCTACAATGGGGGTGATAACAGTATTCCTCTTTTAGCTATTAATATTTCTACAACTGATAAAGCGGCGGCCCTATCTCATGCTACGGCAGAATACTCTTCGATTGGCCAGTTTATTAATTATTCAATGGAAACTTATAGTGTTGACGTAGAAGTAGAATATGAAGTGTGGGAAGATGATCCGCCCCCAGCGCCAGGCCCAACAATTACTTCAGGTAATGATAATGATACAGGTCCGAGTATAAGCACGGATTATGAGTATTTTTTTGGTTCTACTGATACAGGTCCAAGCATTTCGGATGCCGACGCCGGTGGTTTTTTTGGAGACACTTGGACCTCATCCGCTAGACCTAGTGCTAGACCAACTACTACTACTACTACTACTACTAGCAGTTGGATGGATACCTTTAGTTGGTTCTAACTTACTATATAGAAAGAAATTTAAATGTCAGGTAAATTACAATTAAGTGAACAGCTCAACCCATCAGCACAGACGTTTGTGGTTGATGAGCCTGTCGGATCAGTTCTTACTGGAGTAGGTCTTTTCTTTGCTCAAGCTCCAACAGGCTCTTCTGCTCAGCCAGTTTCTATTGAATTGAGACCTTGTGCCGAATCAGGAGCGCCAAGTGCTAAGAAATTTATTCAAGGTACAAAGGTAACGGTTGCAGCCTCAACTGTTGCTGCGGCTGCTAATACAAACTTTGCCTCTGCTGCTGAAGTTAAATTTAGTTTTAGAGAGCCTGTCTATATAGCAGGTAATACATTACTTGCGCTTGTTATTAGTACCGGCGCTTCTGCAGATCAGTATAAAATTTGGGTAGGTAAAAACGGCGAACATCTTACTAACTCGACAACAGAATTCTTTTCGTCTACCATTGAACGCGGCGCATTTTACGAGTCATCAAACGGTACTTCTTGGCGGCCAGACAATGAGAAAGATTTAGCATATAAAGTTTACAGAGCTGAATTTACTCAGCAAAATAGTTTTGCCGTTTTTCACGCAGACGCTCCACCAGCAAAAAGATTAACTGAACAGACACTAATTGATGATAACACTAAATATCCGGCAGACCCTTTTATTTTTACGGCAGGAAGTAAATTAGTAGATGTAGTTCATCCTGCTCATGGATTTCAAGTTGGTGATAAAGTAGTTTTATCTAAAGGGTCAAATGGATTTGACAGCAGTGATACTATTAATGGCATAACCGGATCTAATTTGTATGGCACTAAAACTATTACTGCGGCTGATCCTTATGGTTACACATTTAATTGTGGTGGATCTGCTAATGCTACTGCGTCCATTAGAGCCGGCGGAGCTGGAGTACTAGCAACTGAGCAATATGTTGTCGATCAGTTTCAAACAATTTTACCTGCAGTTACTCCTCCTAAAACAAACATGTTTGCAGTAGGTGATTTTTTAGCATCTAAATCTTTCGGTGGTAATGAAACCGCATATTCTAATATTGCAGATGTTAGAATTAAAAAGAATTATGTTCAAGGATTTAAAAACCCGGCAGTGATTGCTAGCGCGCAATCTGAAACAGATCATAATTCAGGTAATCCCTCTACTAAAATTAGAGTTGGCTTTACTACTCAACATAAATACACGTCTCCTTATATTAATGAGCACGCTGCAGCAATGCGTATTACTAGTAATTTTATTGACTACCAAGCTGCTACAACTACTCCCAATAGAAACCTTATCTCTACTGTACCATTTACTCTTGAAACGGAACCAAACGGCGGAACTACGGCGGCAAAACATCTTTCTATTGTTTATAGTCTTGAGCTTGCAGCAACATCATTGCGAGTGCTAATAGATGCTATTAGGCCGCAATTCAGTGATTTTTCTGTTTGGTACAGAACAAGTGGAGATGATACCAATATTGAAGCTAATAATTGGGTAGAGTTTAGTAAGACTATTAATACTCCGGACGTGTCTAATTATGCAGACCAGCCAAGAGACAATATGCCAAGAACCTATGAGTTTAATAAGTATGATTTACCTTTATTTAGCAAATATCAGATTAAAATTACAATGAACAGTAGTAAATCTACTCATATTCCGCTATTTAAAAATCTTAGAACTATTGCAACTGTATAATGAGTGGTTATATTTCTGTAGATGGTTATCCAGATCTTGCAAGAGATAAAAGTACTGGTATGATTTTGAATATAAATAAAGATAATACTAATGCGTTTATTGAAAAAAGAGATCGTGAATTACAGCAGCGCCAAGAGATTGAAGCTCTAAAATCAGACGTACAGGATATAAAGATGATGCTACAAAAATTAACAGAAAGTTTCGCAAATGCCTAATGCTAAAATAGCAAAAGTTAATCTAGCCACAGATACTATTAACACGCAGCGTCTTAGGTTTAACCAACTTATCGACTCAGTAGGAAGTGTCAGTCTTACTAATGTAAATCAGACAGCCGGAAGAAGCACATTTACTGGAACTTATCCTACAGTAGCTGAAGCTTTGAAGGAGCATGAAGCAAGACTCGATTCTGCTGATATTATTGAAGTAGTTACTCCACGTATTAGAGCATTTGATAGCACGTATGATAATATATTTGCCGGTGATGTTTACATGCAAAGTAATGTTGACATTGGAGGTAACCTTCAAATAGATGGCACTCTTACCGTTGACGGCGTAGTGAATATGAAAGCTGGCTCATCTGGTACTGTTACATTAGGTGATGATAATACCGATAACGTTGTATTTGATGCAGATATTAACTCGAATGTTATTCCGAACACAACTAATGCATTTGATTTAGGTAGCTCCACGCAGCAGTGGAGACACGGTTATTTTGATGGCACATTAAATACTGATAATCTATTAGCGGATTCTGCTACAATTGCAAATAATGCTGCTGTCGTAGGTAACCTAGACGTAGATGGTGTTACTACATTAGATGTAACTACTATTGACGGCCAGCTGACCGTTAATGCTCCCACCTTAATGACTGATGCCCTTACAGTAGAAGATAGTGCCTATATTACAGGCAATTTTGATATTGGTGGAGACTTAGATATCACTGGTAATGCAACATCAACTGGATGGGCATTAAAAATTGCGGCTGAGAGCGGGACAACTGACGAAATATCACTAGGTAATACTATTACTTTCTCTGCTGGAGAAGGTATTAATACAACCGTATCAAATAACCAAATTACTATAGCCGGGGAACATGCTACCAATAGCAATATAGGTATTGCATCATTTTCTTCAAGCGACTTTGACGTTAATACTGGTGTTGTTACTATTAATTCAATTGGCAATAACCAAATTGATAATAGTTTTATTAACATAGCATCAGAAGCCGGTACTACTAATGCCGTTAATTTAGGAGAAACACTTACCCTGGCTGCAGGTGAAGGTATTAATACTACTGTAGCAAATAATACTATTACTATTGCCGGAGAACTTGCGTCTGATACTAATATAGGCGCTGCCAAGTTTGATAACGGAGATTTTGCTGTATCTAATGGCAATGTAACCCTGGCTAACCTTACAACCGGCGCGGTTTTAGGAATAGACGGAACAACTAATGAAGTAGAGGTTTCTAGAACTAACGGGACAGTGACCGTAGGTTTACCTAATAATGTTACTATAACTAATGATCTTGGAATAGGTGGAAACTTTACAATCGGCGGTGATTTTATTATAACTGGCGCTCAAAAATTGGCTTCAGCTTTTGTTGAACTTTTAGATGGTACAACTGGAGCTCCTTCGGCCAATGCTGGTATTTCCATTGATAGAGGTACACAAGATAGCGCCGTAATCCAATGGAATGAAACTAGCGATTATTGGGAAGCGTCTTATAACAACGCTGCAACTCCAAGCCGATTAGTTGCATACGCTAATCTAGACACTACTGATTTTACCACTGGAGCTACTATCACTATTAGCGATGAAGCTATTCAGGACATGGTTGGCGCCATGGTTACCGGTAATACTGAAACAGATATTACAGTCACATATCAAGACGGAGATGGCACTCTTGATTTTGTATTAGATGATACAACAGTAACAGCTGGTTCATATGGATCTACAACTTCTATTCCATCATTTACTGTAGATGGTAAAGGTAGACTTACTAACGTAACTCCGGTAAGTATTGCTACTACACTTACTATAAGCGATGATAGTTTAGATTCTGATGCAGTTGATCTTTTAAATGACAAACTTAGGTTTTCTGAAGGTGAAGGTATTAACGCTGCAGTAACTAATAATAAAGTAACTATATCAGCAGAGCTTGCGACAAGCACTAATAAAGGTGTAGCTTCATTTAGTACTGATAACTTCTCTGTATCTAACGGAGTTGTTACCATTAAAGATAATGGTGTAATTCTAGGTACTGAAACTACCGGTAATTATATGTCTGGTATCTCAGGTACTGCCAATGAAATAGAAGTAAGTCACACACCAGGTGAAGGATCTTCTGCCACCGTGGGTTTACCAAGCAGTGTTACTGTAACTACAGACCTTACCACAGGTCAAGATGTATTTGTAGGCCGTAACTTAGATGTTACTGGTAATGCGGTTATTGATGGAAATCTAACAATATCTGGCACCACTACTACAGTTAACACTGAGACTGTAGCTATTGCTGACAATATTATTTTGCTTAACTCTAATGCAGCTAATACTCCAACACAGAACGGTGGTATTGAGATTGAAAGAGGTAATAGTACCAACGTACAATTAAGGTGGAATGAAGCTAATGATTACTGGCAGGTTGGTGAAGGTAACGACCCTGTTTATACAAGAGTAGCAACCGCTGGTTGGTTAAATGCGGGCGGGGGATTATCATATAATAGCTCTACAGGTGAATTTGCTCATACCGACACTTCTTCTCAAGGATCAGTTAATAATACAGGCAACAGCTTTATTCAAGATATCTCTTTAGACACATACGGTCACATTACTGATATAGTTTCGGGTTCAGTGACTGTAGGTGATGCTACTATTACATTAGCAGCTGGCAGTGACCTTCACTTTGATGAAACAGATAGGACATTTACAACTAATCAGAGTACTAATCAAACATTAACTATCGACCATGATAATATAACAAGAACTAATACAAATAATGCAAGTGCTCCTGCATTTGGAGGTACGTTTACGGCTATTGACAGTCTTACTTCAAACGCAAGAGGGCATGTTACAGGTGTTAATACAAAAACAGTTATGATTCCTGCACTAGGCACTTTTGATAACTATGTTTCATGGTCGTTTTTAGAAGGTAATGGAGGCGAAACAGGTACTATAACTTCTGGCGACACCTTGCATTTTGAGCAAGGGACGGGGATGCAAATAGAAAAGACAGCTGATGATCAGCTTACTTTTACTAATGTAGATAGAGGTTCTCTTCAGAGTATATTTAAAAGAATTATACCGGAAGCAGCTGATGGCTCTGATCTAGACGTTATTACAGCGGGTGTTAATGATGATATTTTCTATATTAGAGCAGGAGGAGGTATTACTCTTGCTTCTGATGCTGCTAGTGACAGAATGACTATCAGTCACACAGATACATCCGACCAAGGATCTTCGAATAATAGTGGTAGAACATATATTCAAGATATTATGTTAGATACATATGGACATGTTACTGGTATTAGTACTGCCACAGAAACTGTAACGGACACAAACCAATTAACTACATTTCAAGTTGAAGATCATGATGGTACTGAAGTTACTATTTCACACAATAAAGAGTGGAAATTTAGAGAAGGTGGCGGAGTTAGGATTATCTGGACGGACACTAATCCAGGTTCTAATACAGATCCGTTTGATTTAACGTTTGAGACTAATACAGGAGTTACTGCCGGTAATGGATTAACCGGCGGAGGCACACTAAACGTTAATAGAACTATTAATGTAGGAGCAGGAAATGGTATTACTGTAGCAGCCGATGAAGTAAAAATGTCCGGCTCATATACCGGTTCTTTCTCTGCTACAGGTAATATTACAGCTTATTCTTCAGATGAGAGATTAAAAGAAAATATAGCAGTTATTTCTGATCCTATTAGAAAATTAAAAAGCATTGGTGGTTATAGTTATACCTGGAACGAGGAAGCTGCAACAGCTGTAGGCTTTACTCCGGAATCAAAAGATGAACATGGTGTTATTGCTCAAGAAATCCAAAAAGTAATTCCGGATGCTGTAACTTCAGCTCCATTTGATACAGATGAAGATGGTAACTCTAAGTCAGGTGAAGATTACCTGACGGTTAGATATGAAAGAATAGTTCCTTTACTAATTGAAGCTATTAAAGATCAACAAGTTCAGATAGATAAACTAAAAAAAGAATTGCAAGGTAGATAACGTGAAAACTGCTTTAGTTATTAACACTCATACTAATATTATTGAAAATATTATTGATGTAGATTCTTTAGGATCTGTTGCATCGTTTATAGATTGGGCAGTCTTAGACTCTGATGTACAAGGATCAGGTGAAATAGGTAAGTATTATGATACTAACTTACAAGCTGTATATTGGGCAACCTCTCCTGTAGGGGGCTATATATTAGATTCATCTACTTATGAGTATATTGCTCCTGTTGCTTATCCGGGAACAGCAACAGAAGATTATATCTGGGATAGTTCGTCTACTTCTTGGGCGTTGAGTAGAGTTTGGGATTCAGATGAAGAATATATGAGGTATGTGTAATGGCTTTACAAGAATCTGGACCTATCTCTCTTAATAACATACATCAAGAAGCAGCAGGATTTACTGGTGCGGTAGCGGTTGGAATATTCTCTGCTAGCGGCTCTTATAACTTAAGAACTAATAATGATTGGACGTCCATTAAAGTCTTTGCTATTGGAGGTGGCGGTAGTGGTGGGGCAGCTAGTACAGATGCCGGTAGAGAAAAGGTTGCTACAGGAGGCGGTGCTGGAGGTACTGCAGTAAGAACTTATTATAGATCTTCTGGTATATCAAGTTTTTCTGCTACTATTGGTTCTGGAGGTGCTAGTGTATCTGCCGCCGGTGGTGGAGGTAGAAGATCAGGCCGGTCTGGTGGTACTACAACTTTTGATCCTAATGTTGGAACAACTATTAGCGCATCTGGAGGAGAGCGTGGTTATGGATCTGCTACAGATCCAGCTAACGGTGACAACAGCGATGTTTATGTAAATGGTTGGGGTTATGCTCATGAGAGTAACGGAGGAGTTGGATCAGGCGGTATGGATAATTATACTGGTGGAGGATCCACTCTTTTAACTAGAGGTGGTGATGGATCAGGCGCAAAAGGTGGAGGTTCTGCAAACTTAGTTGGTCAATCTGTGTCTGGATTAAATGGTATAGAGATCGGAGGGGCTGGAGGTCCGCACTTTGGTCAATACTCATCTGCACCAGCTTTTCCTAATGAATTTACTTTAAAAAATGGCCAAGTAGCAGTATCTAATACTTTCCAAGGAGGTCGCGGCGTTCAACACAGTAGCGGACAGGCCGGGTCAGCTTCGCCTGGGCTAGCTTATGGTGCCGGTGGAGGGGGAGTTGCCGCTGAAGGTGGTACAAACTATAGCGGTTCGGGGCACTCAGGAGCAGTCATAATAGCGTATTTAGATGAAGGTGTCGGCGAAACTACAGTAACTATAAATGATGAAGATGTAAGAGCATTAATAAATAAAGCCTCTGAAGCGCAATCTAGTTTTTCTGAGTTTTATGGAGCAGCTTCTGGAGGCATTCCAGTAGGTAATTACCCGTATACATTCTATCCAGCTGATAATCCTGATCCTTGGGGATGGTTAGGACAAACTCCTATGAAAATTACTAATACAACATCATCAGACATATATTTCATGAAATATAATGGATCTCGCACTATTAGATTTGATACCTCTACAACTGATTTACTTGCAGTTAAAACTATTATACCGTATAGAGAAAACTATCAATCTAAGTTGCCTAGATTAGGATCAGGAGCAGGAATATATGAGGGGTGGAGACCAGAAATAAACGTATCTGCAATTACTAATAGAGTAAATTTATCTCAAAGTACCAGCGTACCTTCCGGAACAGACCCTACCACCTGGGTCACCGGCGCGAGTTTTTATTTTTTTATAAACCTTTACAATGAAAATTCTAATGGAGGGTACACATCTTCTGGAGAAATGATTGGAGGCCGGCAATCACAACCGACACTTAAACCCAACGCTTTAGGTAACATTGTTTTTAAACTTAAGTGGTCTAATAAAGAAGGGATTTTTACTTTTCCTTTAAGCTCTCATACTAGTGATTCTTATACACTACAAAGTTACGTATGGTCTCCGGAAGTTCATACGTATATCTTTAGAGATGCTGCAACATCCTCTTCCTCAAGTGTATCAGGTCCAGTTACTTATACTGGGGATAGATTTGCTAGTGGAGACACAGGACAAGATGTTACAGTAGAGTTTTCTTTTAACCAAGCATAGTAGGTAGATAATGTCTTTAGAGAATGACGTTAATAATTTTTTAAATATCCCAAGTACAAATTTTGATCATACTATGATTGATTTTTTTATAAGGCTTGAGGAGAGGTTTAATAATACACAAAATATGAAAAAGGAATTTGAAAGATCGGGTGCTACCACAGTCGATGGATTTAGAGATGTCATGCAATCTTTTATCAGAGGCGCTACTGTAGAAGAGCAGTATGGATATACTAGTATTGAATATTCGATAAATGCAGCTCAAAATTACGATGTTTTGTTTACTAAAAAAGATGACATAATGGTTTCTATTTTTGTAAATAATGTTTGGCAGACTAAATGCTCTAATATAGAAGCAGCTGTACCTTTTTTCGATAACAGAACATTTTTAGCATATTGGTTAAGATATTGTGGCACTGAGTTAACCCTAGAAACGTTAGGTACTCATTTTAAAATAGTTAGACCCTTCAACATTTAAAAAGTATAAATAACATCAAATAGCGGCAGGGTGCGATAGTGTACCGACAAATGAATCAGCGAGGAATTCTATGGCCCAGTATGAAGAATTTACCATCGACCAAGGGGCCGATGTAGCAATAGAAGTACATCTAGTTGCATTAGATGGTTCGACAAAGGACCTGACTAATCATACAGTATCCGCTAAACTCAAAAAATCCTATAATAGTGATAGTGCAGACACGGTAGACTTTACAGGTATTGTAGCTACCCCTGCTACTGATGGCAAAATTACTTTAAGTCTTTCAAACACTCAAACAGATGCATTGAAAGCCGGTCGCTATGTTTATGATGTGGAGCTACAATATCAGGATTCAGACAATAATACAATTATCGAGCGGATATTAGAAGGAAGAGCCCAAGTGACTCCTTCTGTAACTAGGTGAGTGAATGTCTGACAAATATGTAGTAAAGGTAAATCAAAACCCCGAGATAAGAGTATCTGAAAGCACTACCATTGTAAAAAAGGTGATGGTTGGTACTCCTATAAAATCTGTTGATCAGGTTTTTTATGACGCGGCTACCTTAGGTGGAGATTCTCCGGGGTTTTATCGAAACTATGAAAACCTCACTAATAAGCCTACAAATATTGTTTTGTCAGGAATCACTGATAATGTAGATTCTGGTGGTACTATTGTTACCGGTAATATGGTACCTGATACTGACATTGCTTACAATTTAGGTTCTCCTACAAAAAGATTTAAAGAATTATTTCTAGCTGGTGAGACAATCTTCTTAGGAGGAACCGTCCTAGCAGATGGAGGCGGTGGAACACTTTCCGTAGGGCCCGCACCTGTTCCTGGCCAGCCAGTGGATTCAAGCCAATTAGTTCCTTTATCTAAATTTGATTCAGCCAGAACTATTGACACAATTAATGACTGGATTCGAGGTGATAATTATATTTATGATTCTACTCAGACGGCGCCAGGATTAGAAAACTTTTTTGATTCGGCATATGTTTTGGAGAGGGCTAAAGGAGCGTCTTTATTTGAATTAGATGCAGATATGCCAGAACCAGGATTAACTACTGCTGACTATGTAGTTGATACTTTTTCTGCAGACCAATATAGGTCACTTAAATATTTAATATCGCTTCATGAAACTGATAACAATAAGTATTATTCTTCTGAAGTTTTATTTACACATGATAATACTAATGTTTATATGACTGAATATGGCGTGCTGCAAACTGACTCTGATTTAGGAATAATTGATGCGCGGATACAAGATGAGCAATTTGAGTTAATTGTTACACCGTATTACGTTAATACAATAGTCAAGGCAAAAAGAATAAACATTGAAGCATAAAAGAAAAAACATATAAATAAAGGTAATATTTGTCATGAATAGGAGTCTCTAAGCATATGGCGATTAAACAAAAGTTTGTCATAAAAACCGGTTTAGATGTCACGGACTCTGCAGTATTTCGCGGTTCGCTGCAAGTTGGAGAGTTAAGTTATCCGACTGTAGACGCAGACTCAGCGGGATCTGTAATGATAACAGATGGCGCAGGGAACCTATCCTTTGGTAAGGTTAGGTTTGAAAATTTAAATGTAGACTTTACAAGTTTAGCAGATGGTTCATTAATTATCTATGATTCGGCGAGTGACAAATGGGCAGCAGGAAATGAACTGGGTAATGTAGAAATAAGTCAAGACGGGGGCTTTTATTAATGGCATCTATAATTAAGATAAAAAGATCGGGTACTAGTGGCGCCCCATCGGCTTTACGAAACGGAGAAATGGCATACAGCTATGCTGACCATTCAGTCGTATCCGGTGGTGATAGACTATATATCGGCACAGGAACTGAAACGGCAGGTGTAGCAGCCAATATTGAAGTTATTGGCGGTTCATATTTTACTGATAAACTAGATCATGCTTTAGGTGTACTTACAGCCTCGAGTGCACTTTTAGTTGACGCTAACAGTAAAATAGATAACTTAAAAGTTGATAATATTGACATTGACGGATCAACTATCTCCATTACAGCTGCTGACACTGCTCTTACCCTAACCCCCAACGGTACAGGCGCAGTTAACGTTCCAGCTGGATATAAAGATAGATCAGGCTTTGGCACAAACTCTCTTACCACAAAAGAATATGTTGACTTTATTGCTGGTGCCAAGACTATTGACATTGCGGGTGATACTGGTACTGATGTAGTTAATATCGCTGATTCTGATCTTAGCTTCTTGGGTACAAGCGGTATTTCAACTACTGTTACTAACAATACAGTAACTATTAGCGGTGACTTAGCTACAACTTCAGCGGTTGGTGTTGCATCGTTTGCATCAGCTGACTTTGACGTATCAGGTACTGGTGAAGTTACTATTAACTCAATTGGCAACAGTCAACTTGATAATAGTACTATTGGTATTGCTTCTGATGCAGGTACTGGTACGGCAGTTGACTTAGGAGACACTCTTACCTTATCTGGTGGCACAGGTATCGAAACCTCTCATGCTGCTGATGAATTAATTGTAACTCTATCTAACACAGCAGTAACTCCAGGTTCTTATGGCTCTGCTTCTGCTATTCCAACGTTTACCGTAGATCAACAAGGTCGCTTAACTGCTGCTGGTACACTTAATATTTCAACTGATCTCACTATTCGTGGCGATACTGCTGACAGTGATACAGTAAATCTTCTTGACTCTGCTCTAAACTTTACAGGCGCTGCAGGTCATGTAACAGCTACTATTAGTAATAATACAGTATCTTATGCCTTAGATGCAACTGCGGTATCAGCTGGATCATATGGTTCAACTACGGCAATTCCTACATTCACAGTAGATACTTTCGGCCGCTTAACAGCAGCAAGTACAGTTAATATTGCTACTACGTTAGATATCACTGATGGTACTAACAACAATGCCGTGGACTTGTTATCAGACACATTAACATTTACAGGCGGAACTGGGCTAACCTCTACAGTAGGCACTGACGAGGTAACATTTGACCTAGACAATACCGCTGTGACAGCTGGTACATATGGTACTGCAGCGTTAATTCCCGTACTTACTATTGATGCTCAAGGTAGAGTTACTAATGCTACAACAGCTTCTATTTCTACTGATCTTACAATTAAAGCTGATACTGGTACCGATGATAATGTTAACCTACTAGATTCTGAACTCACTTTTACTGGTGGTACAGGTATTGCTACAGCAGTTTCAAATAATACTATTACAATATCTGGAACAGATGCTAGCACCAGTGCAAAAGGTATTGCTAGTTTTGCTGCAGCTGATTTTGCGGTATCTTCAGGCGCAGTTACTATTGCCGCCGGCGGTGTTTCAAATACTCAGTTAGCAGGGGCAATTGTAAACAGCAAGCTTGTAAATTCAACTACAACATTTACTGGTGATGATGCTAATACAACGCCTATATCGCTTGGTGGAACAATTGACATTGCCGGTGGAGAAGGTATTACAACTTCTGTAACTTCTGGTACTGTTACAATTGCTACTGAAGAGGCAACAAGTTCTAATCTTGGTACGGCATCATTTAGTACTGATAACTTTGAAGTCGCATCTGGTCATGTCGCAGTTAAGACTGGTGGTATTTCCGATAGTGAACTTGCTACTACATTAGATCTTACTGGCCATTCTGTTACATTTGCTAATAACGAAATTAGTAATGCTGAATTAGCTAACTCAACTATTGAGATTTTAGGCAATACAATATCACTAGGCGGAAGTATTGATTTCGATACCGACAGCGTAGCTGAAGGCTCGACTAATCTTTACTTTACAAATGCAAGAGTTACATCTCCGGCCAGACAAGCTATTTCTGTTACTGATGCAGGTGGTGATGGATCTTTAGCTTATAACAACTCAACTGGCGCTATTACCTACACAGGACCTAGCCCGGCTGAAGTAAGAGCTCATTTTGCCGCTGGAACTGGTGTAACATATACATCAGGTACTGGTACCTTTGCAATTGGACAAGCAGTAGGTACTACTGACTCTGTAACATTCTCAGGTGCTAACTTTACCAGTAATGTTATTATTGATGGTGACTTAACAGTACATGGTACTAACACGGTAATCAATACAACTACATTAGCTGTTAGCGATGCTATGATCCAACTTGCTAATGGCAACGAGACATCAGACACAATTGATATTGGTTTCTTAGGTCATTATTCAGATGATGGCGGTAGCACAAAAAGACACACTGGTCTTGTAAGAGACGCCACTAGCGGAACTTATCAGCTCTTTGATAATTTAGATCAACCAGGCTTAGATTCTACAGACCCTGATACAGAAATTAACGTATCAGCTGCTTCATATCAATTTGCAGATCTTAGAGTAGGCACTATCACAGCTGATACCATTGTTGGTCCGAGTGATAACTTTAATACTCAGTTTGCTCAAAGAACTACTGATAGCTTAAGCGAAGGTCTCTCTAACCTTTATTATACAACTGCTCGTGTCGATTCAGACATGGAAGATATCTTAACAGCTGGTACTGGTATTAGTATCACTCCAGGCAGTGGTATTATTACAGTTGCCGGCACGGACGCTGCTGCTGATGGTTCTACAAAAGGTATTGCAACCTTTAATGCCACACATTTTAGTTCTTCTTCTGGTATTATTAGTGCAGATGATATTACGCTTTCCGGGCAAACCGGTACAGCGGCTGCAACTCTTGGCGAAACGTTTACTATCCAAGGGGAAACCACTCATAACACTATTACTACTGCGGCGACCGGTACTGCATTAACTATTAGCGCTGCTATAGCATCTGCCAGCCAAAAGGGTGCAGCTAGCTTTAATTCTACTAACTTTACAGTTAATACTGGTGTAGTAACTTCAAATGATATTACTTTCGGAACTGGTAGCACGGGTACAGGAGCTCCTGGTGCAGGTACCAGTTTACAACAAACACTAGGTGAAACACTTAATATTGTAGGTGACTGGCCTCAAGGTATTAGTACCTCGGGTTCGGGTTCTACTATTACTGTTACTGGTAGAAATGCTACAAGAACATCTAAAGGTGTAGCAAGCTTTGGCGCATACGCTGATAGTGCAGGTGAAGGTACAAGACAGTTTACACTTACTAATGGTGACGTAGCACTTTCTACAATTGATGGTGGTACTTACTAGATATATAATATTAATATAGTCGGATAGCTTTTTAGTTGTCCGACTTTAAATAAACTCCTTTTTAGGGATTAAAATGTCGACTAACATTAAACTGAAAAAGTCCAGTGTTGCTGGACGCATACCTCTTAATACGGACCTCGAGTACGGCGAAGTAGCTATCAACTATGCTGATGGCCGCTTGTACTATAAGACATCTGGTAATACGGTACAGCATTTTCAGAGTAATGATTCAGCTCATTTTAATACCCTTACGACAGATAATCTCACTGTCGGCAACTATTCACTTCCCGCTACAGATGGCGCCGCAAACCAGGTTTTAACTACTAATGGTTCTGGCACCCTTACATTTGTAAATAGGGGCTCGGTGGGATTAGATTCTGCCGCTATTAATAGTATAATTGATAGCCATGTCGATCAATCATTTGTAAATTTATTAGATGTTAATGCCGGAACATTAGATGGGCAAGATGGTACATATTATCTTAACTATAATAACTTTACTAACGCTCCTATTATTCCTGACTCAGCATTTATTGGTGGAATTGCTGCTAATACAGTAGGCCCAGTTGATTCAAATGAAGTAGCGGGAATTGTTGATAGCGCCTTTGTACAAAATTTAATTAAAGAAAATTATGTTGCTACTATTGTTGACTCGGCTTACGTTGCAATTAGATCAGGAGACTTTGTTAATAACTTCGGTACAGTAGCAGTAGTTGGTGACTTATCAGTAGATGCTACCACAGGTGGTGATACAGTTACATTTGCTGGCGGTACAGGAATTGATA
>Ga0181422_1000009_pt1 | contig 55322 bp, 53 predicted proteins | sample 45SPOviralmetaG_FD_130147 | JGI IMG/M metagenome (GOLD analysis project Ga0181422, IMG submission 130147) | Marine viral communities from the oligotrophic San Pedro Time Series (SPOT) site, San Pedro Channel, CA, USA - 45 SPOT_SRF_2013-07-18 | ecosystem: Environmental > Aquatic > Marine > Strait...
AAATTATAAAAATTTTTATTTTTCCCATCAGCTATTCCTCTACCTAGCATTAAAGCTGTACCTGATGGATAATCTATTTTATGTTTATGATGAACTTCATACACTTTACTCAAAAAATTATTTCCTAAAGATTTGGAGGCGATTTCAGTTAGATACATAAGCAAATTTATGCCTAAACTCATGTTACCAGCTTTCAGTATTGGAATTTTTCTTGAAAAACTTTTTATTTGACTTTCCTCTTTTTTGGAAAAACCAGTTGTGCCTATAACTACTCTTTTTTTTAATTTTGATGCAATTTTAAGTATTTCTAAAGTACACCTAGGAACAGTAAAGTCTATTATTACGTTAGATTTTTTAAATGCTTCCACGCTATTTTTAGATGGTTTTAATCCAGCAATTTTTTTTTTTATTATTCTATTTTCTGTTATAGAAACCAATTTAAAATTTCTATTTTTTTTAGAGGATTTAATGAGTTGTTGACCCATTCTTCCCATACATCCAGAAATAGATAAATTTATTTTTCTCATAAACTACTAAAATAAATTATTACAATAATAACCAGCGTAATTATAGCCCAAATAGATAAATTTCTTAAAAATTCTTTTAATTTATAATTTGTAGAAAGAAAACTGGGTAAAATTACAATTAATACCGCAATAAGAATAATTGCAGACATTATTTGATCAGTGCTCATTTGATACTAGGAATTTCTCCAAAACTTTTTGGCTTTTTCAAAAAAACTTTTGATAGCCGGATCAGGTTTATTGTTTTCAATTTCATTAAATTCTTCAAGAATTTCTTTCTGCTTTTTAGTTAATGAAGTTGGAACCTGAGTATTAATTCTTATATATAGGTCACCAAAAGCGCCTCCCCTTAAAACTGGCATACCTTTACCCTTTAGTCTGAATTGTTTGCCATGTTGTGTACCAGCTGGAATTTTGATTTTCGATTTACCTCCGTCAATTGATGGTACTTCAACTGAAGTTCCAAGCGCTGCGTTTGTAAATGAAATTGGGAGCTCGTAGTATAAATTTTCGTCAGCCCTTTTAAAGATGTCATGATTATCTATTGATATAAATAAATATAGATCTCCACTTGAGCCACCTTTTGATCCAGCTTCACCCTTTCCGGATACTCTAATTCTTGTGCCATCATCAACACCTTTTGGAATTTTAACAGTTACATTTTCATTTGATTGAACTTTTCCGTTACCACTACATTTGTTGCATGGATCATTAATCGTTTCGCCGTATCCGCTACATTGAGGACAAGTTTGTTGAACGGTAAAAAATCCTTGGTTGGTTCTTACTTTTCCTCTTCCTGAACAGTAGTCACATCTAGCAGGTTTTGAACCTTTTGCAGCGCCACTACCAGAACAAGTTGAGCAAGACTTATAAGTTGTGTACTTAGCGTTCTTTTGAATACCTTTGTAGGCTTCTTCCAAATCGATACTAACATCGTACCTTAAGTCGTTTCCTCTATTACTTGATCTTCTAGTGGAACCACCTCCACCAAAATCGCTAAAGAAGTCTTCAAAAATATCTGAAAAGGATGATGTGTCAAAACCACCAAATCCTTGACTACCTCCACCGCCTCCTTCAAAAGCAGCGTGTCCAAATTGATCGTAATTAGCTTTTCTCTTCTCATCTGAAAGGATGTGATAAGCTTCACTTGCCTCCTTAAATTTTTCCTCGGAATTTTTGTCACCTTTAGTTTTATCGGGATGATATTTTAGGGCAAGCTTTCTATATGCTTTCTTTATGTCGTCTTTGGATGCGGATCTTGGTACACCTAAGACATCATAACAATCTCTTTTAGCCACAGGACGTCTCCTTTATTTTCTTAGGCGCTTTTTTCTTTGTCTTCTTCTTTTTCTTTTACATCTTCGAAATCGGCATCAACTACATTATCTTTATCATTTGGTTTAGCATCTTTTGTATCACCAGCTTTACTAGCCTCAGGTTTTTGCTGGCTTTTGTAAACTGCTTCACCAAGTTTCATAGATACTTGAATTAAATTTTGAGTTTTCTTTTTTATATCCTCAGAGTCTGTTCCTTCTAAAGATTTTTTAAGATCAGTTATACCATTTTCGATAGCTTTCTTCTCTTCAGCTGAAATTTTATCTCCATGTTCTTTTAAACTTTTTTCTGTAGAGAAAATAAGACTATCTGCCTGGTTTCTTGCATCAACAGAATCTCTTTTCTTTTTATCAGCTTCTTTATTTGCCTCGGCGTCTTTAACCATCTTATTTATTTCTTCTTCTGATAATCCTCCAGATGCTTGAATTTGTATTTTTTGTTCTTTTCCAGTTCCTTTATCTTTTGCAGAGACATTAACAATACCGTTAGCATCAATATCGAAAGTTACTTCTATTTGAGGTGTACCTCTTGGAGCTGGTGGAATACCAACTAGCTCAAAATTGCCTAAGATTTTGTTATCAGAAGCCATCTCTCTTTCACCTTGAAGTACCCTGATTGATACAGCGGGCTGATTATCTTCAGCTGTAGAGAAAACCTGACTTTTCTTAGTGGGTATAGTTGTATTCTTTTCAATTAATTTTGTCGAAACACCACCAAGAGTCTCTATACCTAGCGATAAAGGAGTTACATCAAGTAACAGCACGTCTTTAACGTCACCTTGTAGTACGCCGGCTTGTATTGCCGCTCCCATTGCAACAACTTCGTCAGGATTAACACTTTTGTTTGGTTCTTTACCGAAGAAATTTTTTACTGTCTCAATTATTTTAGGCATTCTAGTCATCCCTCCGACTAATACTACCTCGTTAATTTCTGCAGCAGAAAATCCAGAATCTTTTAGTGCCGTCTTACAAGGTTCCAAAGTTTTCTCGATAAGGTCTGACACAAGAGCTTCTAATTTGGCTCTTGTAAATTTTAAATTCACATGTTTTGGTCCAGTTTTATCGGCTGTTATAAAAGGAAGATTTATTTCAGTTTGCGCAGCAGACGATAGTTCAATTTTCGCTTTTTCTGAGGCCTCTTTTAATCTTTGAAGAGCTAATTTGTCATTTTTTAAATCTATACCATTATCTTTTTTAAATTCATCAATAAGATAAGTTACAATAGCATCGTCAAAATCTTCCCCACCTAAAAAAGTATCACCATTAGTTGATTTCACCTCAAAGACACCATCTCCAATTTCCAAGATTGAAACATCAAAGGTACCACCCCCCAAATCGTATACCGCAATCTTTTGACCATTTTTTTTGTCTAGTCCATAAGCAAGTGCAGCTGCAGTAGGTTCGTTTATAATCCTTAAAACTTCCAACCCTGCTATTTTACCTGCATCTTTTGTAGCTTGTCTTTGAGCATCATTAAAATATGCTGGAACGGTTATCACAGCTTTTGTAACTGTTTGACCTAAATATTTTTCAGCAGTCTCTTTCATTTTTTGTAAAATAAATGCAGAGATCTGTGAAGGTGAATATTTTTTACCTTTTCCTTCTACCCATGCTTCGTTGTTATCTGATTTAACGATTTTAAATGGAACTTTCCCTATATCTTTTTTGACAGTATTATCTTCAAAAGATCTACCTATTAGTCTTTTAGAGGCAAAGATCGTATCTTGAGCATTTGTTACGGCTTGCCTCTTCGCCGGCTGCCCCACAAGCTTTTCTTCATTCTCTAAAAAAGCTACTACAGATGGCGTAGTTCTCGCACCTTCTGCGTTCTCCAAAACTTTTGCTTGAGAGCCATCCATAATGGCTACACATGAATTTGTTGTTCCTAAATCTATACCTATTACTTTGCTCATTGATAAATTCCTTTTTATTAATTTCTATATGGGTGTTATTTTCTAATGTACAAGGCTATTTTTCATCTTTTTTGTCTTTGTTTTCCTTATCTTTCGGTATTTTTTTCGTTGAAACACTCACTAATGCTGGCCTTAATAATCTATCACCTAACATGTATCCCGATTGTATTTCTTGCAGAATAGTTCCAGGATCAACGTTGCCATCCTCAACTTCTGACATGGCTTGATGAAAATTTGGGTCAAATTTTTTTTTATGGACATCTATTTTTTTAATATTATTTTTTTCAAAGATTGAAATAATATCTTTTTCAATAATCGTAATGTTTTCAAGAAATCTATCTAAATCCTCATTATTTTTAAGTTTTTCATCATTTTTAATTGCTTCCTTTGCTCTTTGTAAGTTGTCTAAAGCTGCTAGATTTTCTTTGGCAAAATTATACGATCCGAATTCAAATGCATCTTTTATTTCTTTTTCAAATCTTCTTCTTTGATTTTCAATTTCAGCTAATGATCTTAACAATTTTTCTTCAGACTCTTGAAGTTTTTCTTCAATCGATTTTTGTTTGGATTTATCCTCGTTAGTAGTTGAGGATTGTTTTTCATCTAATTTACCCTTTTCTTTCGACTGTTTGTTCTCGACATTATTTTCGTTGTTATTATTTGCACTCATTTAACTTGCTATATAGTAAGTACTTATTAAATTACTAGGCTAGAAATGAAAAAAATTTTAATAGGCACTCATAATAAAGGGAAATTCAAAGAAATATCCTTTTTAATATCTAATAAATATAGGAAAATTTCACCGATTTCTCTTAAAATTAAAAGCCCTAAAGAAACAGGTAAAACATTTATTTCAAATTCTAAAATTAAAGCAATTTTCTTTTCTAGATTTGTTGACTATCCTGTAATCTCAGATGACTCTGGTCTTTGTATAGCTGCGCTGAATAATAGGCCCGGCATTTTCTCAGCACGATTAGCAAAAAAACATGGAAGCTTTTTAAAAGCGATGAATTTTATTTTAAAAAAGATGAAGAAAAAAAAAAATAGAAAAGCAACTTTTGTATGTAGTTTATCATTTATTAAAGATAATGGTAAAATAGTTTCTGTTGAGGGAAGACTCAAAGGCTCAATTTCGAAAAAAATAATTGGTAAAAAGGGATTTGGTTATGATCCAATATTTATACCACATAATGAAAAAATTACATTTGGACAAATGAATAAAATTAAGAAGATAAAAATGGATCACAGGTTCATAGCATTTAAAAAATTAAAAAAAAAAGTTAAAATTTAGTAAATTTATTACTATCTGTTTTGTATATTTCGAGCTCTTGTGTTACTTTTCTATCTTTAAAACTGAATGTTCCAATTTTACCTTTGATTTTGTTTTTGAATAAAAAATTATTCACAGAATTTATATCGCCGTTTTCTTTCCAAGCGTAATAAATTAGACCCAAAGCGTCATAAGCTAAAATCGTTATTTCAGTTGGGTAAATTTCAAACTTTTTAAAGTATTTTTTATTGTATTTTTTAAATTCTTTATAATTTACAGAGGGATAATATAGATTTTGTATTGTATTTTCGTAAAATATGCTCTCATCAAACCATTGGTTAATAGTAGTAAACAAGACTTTTTTTTGGTTAACATCTGTATAAACTAGTGAAGTTAATACACTTTTCAAATTATTTCCAAAATCAACAATAATTACAGAGTCAAAATTAACTTCCCCTAAAGTGTATAGCTGATTTAATCGTTCTAATTCTTTTATAGATTGTTCATCATCTTTATCTTCAAACATTTTTTTTCTAAGCTCTAGGTTTTTTTTTCTTTGTGAATAATTTGTAAGCATTTCAATTTCACCAGTTAAAATTTCAGGATTTGGACTATAAGTGAAAGTTTTAATATTACTCAATTTTAATTTCCCAATTTGTTTTTCAATCAAATCGAAATACTCATTTTTAGGATACATGATTATCGTTTTTGTTTTTTTTTGTTTTTTTATAAATTTGGTTAAAGCCAACAATTGAGACTCCAAACTCACACCAATACTTATAATATTATTTGTAAACTCTGGACTGATATTCGATGGAGAGATGAATATTAAATCATTGTATTTTTTAAGTTGATTAAATTCTTCGTGAGTTGCTGGGCCAATTATAACTTTGACACCTAGCGAGCGCATATCACTTATAGCTGAATTAAGTTTATTTTCATCTTTATAACCCGAGTCCCTTGGAACGATTGTAACATTTTCATCGTTAATTTCCTCTAATGCTAATTGCAGGGCAAATAAAAGAGAATTACCGATTTCACTTTGAGGACCTGATAAAGGAGCGAGTAAACCAACTTTAAGCATTTTACTATTTTCACTGCTTAATAAATTAGAATTAAATACAAATATTATATAAAATAAGAATACTAGAATTTTATTTTTCATGATGAAACTATTTTCAAATAACTTATATATTGTTTCTACGCCTATTGGAAATTTAGACGATATTACTTTAAGGGCATTAAATGTTTTAAAAAATTCAGACATAATTCTGTGCGAAGATACAAGGCATTCAATTAAATTATTAAATCATTATAAAATTAAAAAAAGATTAGTTTCTTACCATAAGTTCAATGAGAAAAATAAAGTTTCAAGCATAATAGAATATTTTAATCAGGGCAAAATTTTGTCATTGATTTCTGATGCTGGCACGCCTTTATTATCTGATCCGGGACGTATATTAGTTAACGAATGTGTAAAAAACAAAATTAAAGTTGTACCTATACCAGGTGTATCATCTATAACCTCGGCTGCAAGCATTTCAGGTTTCACTGATAAATTTTTATTTTACGGTTTTTTACCCAAAACTGAAAATGAATTATCAAAAGTATTGTCATCCTTATCTGAAAACCAATATACGCAAATTTTTTTTATACCATCAAACAAAATAAACTTTTTTATAAAAGGATTTAAAAAATATTTTCCTGGAAGAAAAATACTGATAGCAAAAGAGATAACAAAGATTCATGAAGCTTTTATCAGAGAAGATATAGACGAATTAAAATTATTTAAAAATCCATTACGAGGAGAATTAACAGTGGTAATTTCTGAAAATATAATAAAAGTGAAAAGATTTAATGAAGAAAAAATTGTGAATAAAATAAGAAAGTATTTAAAGAAATACAGTTTGAAAGATACTGTGAACCTAATTTTAGAAACAGAAAAAATTAATAAAAAAAAAATTTATGATTTATGTTTAAAAATAAGAAATGAAAAAAATATATAGCATCTTAGTAATTATTTTTTTAACATCATGTACATCAGCTACTCAGTTCGGCACAGGTGTTAATATCACTTTTGATCCAAGAACCATTGGTATGCAAATTGACGATACAATAATGCAAAAAAATCTGTCAGCCAGATTAGCATTAGCTGATAAAAAATATTTTTTAACTATACAAACAGAAGTTTTAGATGGAAGAATATTTTTGTCAGGTAAAGTAGATGAACCAGAAGAAAAAATAAAAATTACAAAAATGGCTTGGGAGACTAAAGGCGTTCGCTCCGTTAAAAATGCAATTACTATTAAAGGGCAAAGTAATTTTAAGAGTACTGCAAAAGATATTTTAATTACAAGTCAGTTAAGAACAGCTTTAATTTTTAATAAAAAAACAAAAGCCAGAAACTACACGTTAGAAACTGTAAATAGAAATATTTATATTTTCGGTATAGCAATGGATAAAGATGAAAAAAAGGAAGTTATAAATGAAGCGAATAAAATTTATGACGTACAAGAAGTTATACCATCGATTTATCTTGCAAATGAACTTAGCAGAACCAAACTTTAGCTAGAATAGTCAATAACATCAGAAGAATAAGCTGCAATAGAAGCTAAATTCAAAATTTCTGAGGTACTAGCGCGTAAAGGAGCGACTTCAATTGGTTGACCTAAACCAATCAATAATGGTCCGATGTTTTTTCCACCACCAAAAACTTTCATGAGCTTCGTTGAGATGGCTGCACTATGTAAAGCTGGCATAATTAAAACATTTGCGTTTCCTACTATTTTTGAAAAAGGATATATTTCTTTGTAAATTGGATTAAGAGCTACATCTGGCTGCATTTCACCATCAAAATCAAAATCGACTTTTTCTTTTTTTAATTTTTCAATAGCGTCTCTTACATGCCTTGTATTTCTTGATAAAGGTTTTCCAAAAGTTGAATGTGATAAAAAAGCTACTTTAGGTTCAAAACCGAATAAACGTGCTATTCTTACGCATGATTTAGAGATATTCACTAATCTTTCTGCAGATGGTAATTCAGTGACGTTAGTGTCTGCTACAAGTATTGTTTTCCCTTTAGATACAATCATAGTCATACCAAATATCTCTTCACCTGGCCTTGCATTTACAACTTTTTTTAATTTTTCGATTGAAGCAGCATAATGTCTTATATTTCCTGTAACCATTGCGTCGGCATCTTTACATGCAATCATTGAAGAGCCCCAAGCTATCCTATCGTTTCTGACTAGACGATCCACATCTCTTTCTAATTGACCCTCTCTTTGTAGCTTTTTATATAGATGCTTCACGTATTTCTCTCTCTTTTCTTTATCTGTAGAATTTACAATTTTAATCTTATAATTTTCATCTAAACCTATCTTTTTCAACTGATCTTTAACTCGATTTTCTGCACCAATTAAAATTGGTGTGCCTAATTTGTTTCTTCCAAATTCAATAGCTGCTTTAAGCATATTTTCATCTTCACCCTCAGCAAAAATAACTCTTTTTGGATTTTTTCTAACTTTTGCATTTATCCCTTGCATGATTGACATTGACGGGTCTAAACGATTTGATAATTGGTCTTTATAAAGTTCTAAGTCTTGAATTTTTTTTCTAGCCGCTCCACTTTTCATTGCAGCATCTGCAACAGCAGCAGGAATTACACTTATAAGTCTTGGATCAAATGTAGAGGGTATAATATAGTTTTTTCCGTATCTTGGTCGATCTCCACCATACGCAGCAACAACTTCATCTGGAACATTTTCTCTTGCTAATAAAGCTATAGCATTGGCAGCTGCCACTTTCATTTCTTCATTTATGGCTTTAGCTCTTACATCAAGAGCACCTCTAAAAATATAAGGAAATCCGATGAGATTATTTACTTGATTTGGATAATCAGAGCGGCCTGTAGCTATAATTGCATCATCCCTAACTTCTTGAATTAACTCGGGTTTTATTTCAGGATCAGGGTTAGCGCATGCAAATATTATAGGATTTTTTGACATAGATTTAATCATCTCTTTACTTACTACATCTTTAGCTGACAAACCAAGAAACACGTCAGCATTTTTCATTGCCTCATCAAGAGTTCTTAATTTTGTTTCGACTGCAAAAGCAGATTTGAATTGGTCAATGTTTTTTCTACCTTTATATATAACCCCTTTACTGTCACACATTATTATATTTTTACTTTTTACTCCTGAGCTTTTGAATAAGTTTGCACAAGCTTGAGCTGAAGCTCCTGCGCCGTTTACTACTACTTTTACATCTGAGATTTTTTTCTTAGAAATATCTAAAGCATTGATCAAAGCCGCTGTAGTTATAATTGCAGTTCCGTGTTGATCATCATGAAAAACAGGGATATCTAATGTTTCTTTTAATTTTTGTTCAATAATAAAACAATCTGGAGCAGCAATGTCTTCAAGATTTATTCCACCAAACGTTCCGCTAATATTTTTTATAGTTTCAATTATTGAGCTGGTATCATTATTATCAATTTCAATATCTATAGAGTCGATATCAGCAAAACGTTTGAATAAAACTGATTTTCCTTCCATTACAGGTTTAGATGCTAAAGATCCCAGATTACCCAAACCCAATATTGCGGATCCGTTACTTATAACTGCAACTAAATTTCCTTTGCTTGTATAATCATATGCAAGTTCTGGATTTTTTGATATTTCTTTAACAGGTGCAGCAACTCCTGGTGAATAGGCTAAAGATAAATCTCTCTTTGTAGTAAGGGGTTTTGATGAACCTATCTCAATTTTGCCTGACTTACCTTTTATATGAAAATCAAGTGCTTCTTTATCTGTATAGTGATCAATTTCTGTTTTTTTTGGCATTTAGTTAAATGAGTATGTAATATAAAAAATGATAATTCACTAAAAATTTATGGCCTAATTAAGAATATTTATGAACCTATTATCCTCAGCATCAGTATTTAGTTTTTTTACCTTAATCAGCAGAATTTTGGGTTATGTGCGAGATTTTTTAATAGCGATATTTCTTGGAGCATCAATTTTTGCTGATGTTTTTTTTGTAGCATTCAGATTACCAAACACTTTTAGGCGACTATTTGCCGAAGGAACATTCAATGCAGCGTTTATACCTAGTTACACTTCTGTAAAAATTGAGGACAAAAAAAAGGGAAAAAAGTTTGCTGACGATGTCCTAAGTTTTTTATTATTAATTTTATTATTAATTGTAACAATAGTAGAGATTTTCACTCCATACTTAATTTACATCATTGCACCGGGCTTTTTAGAGGATCAAATTAAATTTAATTTAGCTGTTGAACTTACAAGAATTACATTTCCATTTCTATTATTCGTAAGCCTATCATCATTTTTTGCTGGAATACTTAATTCTAATAATAAATTCGCTGCTGCAGCCGCTGCTCCTATTATTTTAAATTTAGTTTTAATTTTAAGTTTAGTCTATTCTTTTATTCAAGGTTTAGACTATGCAAAACAGCTTTCCTATGGAGTTACCATTGCGGGTATAGTTCAATTATTTTTTTTAATCTATGTTACTAAAAGATTTTATAAACCTAATATAAATTTCAGTTTAAAACTTAGTAATAAAGTTAAATTCTTTTTTAAAAAACTTTTACCTAGCATTTTATCTTCAGGAGTTACGCAAATAAATATCTTAGTTGGAACAATTATTGCTTCTTTTCAGACAGGTGCAGTGTCATATCTCTACTATGCTGATAGAATTTATCAAATTAATCTTGCTATTGCGGGAATAGCTGTTGGAACTGTTTCTTTACCAGTTCTTTCTAAAGCTTTTAAAATGAAAAATGCTAAAAAAATTTCTGATATACAAAACAAATCTTTTGAGCTTTCACTCCTATTTTCTATCCCTGCTAGCTTCGGGTTAATTTTTGCATCGAAAGAAATAGTAAATGCATTATTTGGATACGGGTCTTTTTCTTTAAATGATGTTGAAATGACAGCCGCTGCCTTAAAGTTTTTTGGATATGGAATTCCAGCATTTGCATTAATAAAAATTTTATCAAATTTCTTTTTTGCAAGAGATAATACCAAAATACCTTTTTATATTTCTGCATTCATTGTTCTTTTAAATATTTTTATTAGCGTAAGTTTTTTTAATAAGATTGGTTTTGTAATAATTCCAATCGCAACATCAATTTCAACTTGGGTTGGTGTCTTTATTTATATCTATTTATTAAATAACAAAAAAATTTTATTATTAAAAAAGCAATTGATGATCAATTTTATAAAGATATTAATTTCAACAATTATAATGTTGTTTATATTACTGTTTTCTTTAAGCAAGTTTGCAAATTATTTAGACTATAGCTACGATTATAAAGCTGTTTATCTAATATCAATTGTAAGTTTTGTGGGTATGTTTTATTTATTATCATGTTATTTATTAGGAATATTGAAACTTAAAAATTATAAAACAAATTAAATGAGCAATAAAAAATTAGTTTTTTCAGGAGTTCAGCCTACAGGTAATCTTCATTTAGGAAATTATTTAGGAGCGCTTAAAAACTTTGTTTCGTTACAAAAAGAGATGGAATGTATTTATTGTGTTGTTGACTTACATGCTATTACTGTCTTTCAAGATCCCAAGCAATTACATCAAAACGTATTAGAAACTACAGCAAGTTTTTTAGCTACCGGTTTAGATCCTGATAAAAGCATAATATTTAATCAATCTTCAGTTTCTGGTCATGCTGAACTTGCTTGGATTCTAAACTGTGTTTCAAGAATTGGTTGGTTAAATAGAATGACACAATTTAAAGATAAAGCTGGATCAGACAAAGAAAAGGCTAGTGTTGGACTTTATATTTATCCCAACCTTATGGCCGCGGATATTTTACTATATAAGGCTACACATGTTCCAGTTGGAGCGGATCAAAAACAACATTTAGAATTATCTCGTGATATTGCTCAGAAATTTAATAAGGATTTTAATTGCAAAGATTTCTTTCCTATACCAGAACCTTTAATACCTAAAAATATTTCTAGAGTAATGAGTTTGAGGGATGGAAAAAATAAAATGAGTAAATCCGAGGAGTCCGATTATTCAAGAATAAATCTAAAAGATACTGCTGATGAAATAAATAAAAAAATAAAAAAAGCTAAGTCAGACTCGGATTCAATACCTGAACAAATAAAATCTCTAGAAAAAAAACCAGAAGCTTTAAATCTTATAACCATTTACTCTGAACTAACAAAAAGTAGTTTAGAAAAAACAATTTCAGAAATGGCAGGTAAAGAGTATTCCCACTTAAAAAAAAAATTAGCTGAAGTTCTAATAAATGAAATAACTCCTGTCGGAAAAGAAATTCAAAAATTACTTGAAGATAAGTCGCACTTAAAAAATATTTTAAAAAAAGGCACTGAAAAAGCTAGCATAATCGCTGAGGAAAACCTTAAGAATATACGTGAAAAAGTAGGCTTGATATAATATAAAACTTTAATGATACATACAGAAACTACACCTAATCCGGACTCCCTAAAATTTTTGTCTGAAAAGACCTTATCTACTATTGGAACAGAGGAATTTAAAAAAGAGAATGAAAAAGAAATAAAAAATCCTTTTGTTAGAGAACTATTAAATTTTAAAGGAGTTGAATTAATTTTGTTATCAGAAAAATTTCTCTCAGTTAAAAAAACTAGAGAAGCTTCTTGGAATGAGCTAAAACCTATGGTGATCTCCCATTTAAATGACTATTTTGAGAAAAATGATGAGCCAATTCTAAGAGAAACCAAAAAAATTGAGGAAAATAGCGATACAGACAATGTAACTGTGAATAAAATTATAGAAGTTTTAGATACTAAAATACGCCCAGCTGTGGCAAGAGATGGTGGAGATATAAAGTTTAAATCTTTTGAAAACGGAGTTGTGAAAGTTCAATTACAAGGAAGTTGTTCAGGTTGTCCTAGTTCTTTAATGACCTTGAAACAAGGGGTTCAAAATCTTTTAAAACATTATGTTAAAGAGGTAAATTCGGTCGAGGCAGTACAATGAAAAAGAAACTAAGTTATAGAGATAAGCTAGTAGAACTTGCTTACATATATGACGTTAAAGAAATTAAAGACTATGAGAAAAGTAGAAAAAATTTAACTTCTGGTCAATTAGAACTTATTCTAAAAAAAAATAAAATTGTAATTCCAAAAGATTTCAAGTCTAATTTTTTGAGGGATAATTTAATTAAACCTGTTAATAAAATTAAATCTAACTTACAGGAATTTAAAGAAAATAAAATTAAAGATAAAAATAAAGCATTAAGAAAATTAGAAAATTTTAAACATGATAGTAGTAGAAAAATCGGAAGAGCATTCGCGAATTCATGGAAACAACTTGGACTAATAGGATTAAATTTTTTAAACATAATCCCAAAATTAGGAAAAGTAGTTTATGAATTTTTTGGAAATTTATTTACTGATTTATTTCACGGCATTTACAAACAACAAATAGAGCCGCAAAAAGCTAAAAAAGTTATAATTGTTATTGGCTCTGTAGCAGTTTTATCTACTTTGGCTTTTAGTGGGTTAAACTATTTTTCTGATCCTAGTAAAATTGATAAGGTTGAAATCAAAAAAGAAATAAAAAAACCAGAATTAAAAAAAGAAGTTAAAAAACCGAAAACAAAAAAAGAGGTAAAGAAACCAGAGCCTAAAAAATTAGACAAGAAAAAAGATGATAAAAAATCAAAAATAAAACCTAAACTTGAGGTTAAAAGAAAAAATGTTGATGAGGTTATTTTACCAAATTTAAATTTAAAAACTGAAACAGTCCTTAATCTTTTTAAAGATGTTGAGTATGATCTAGGTAAAGTTAGAGCTCAAAAATTAGTTAAGCCAATTTATTTTACGCAATTCCCAAGAGATTTAGATGAGCTTCAAAGCACTAAACTTAAAAAAGAAACTTTTATTAAAATAGTGTTACCCCTTATCGTAGCTGAAAATGAGAGAATACTTGCTGATAGAGAGAAATTACTAATATTGCATGAAAAAAAATTTACAACTGACTTAGAAAAACAATGGATCAGACAAAAGTTGTTAGAATACAAAGTAAAAAAAAGTGATTTAAAAGAATTAATAGCCAGAGTGGATATTATCCCAACCTCAATAGCACTTGCACAAGCTGCTAAAGAAAGTGGGTGGGGAACTTCTAGGTTTGCATTAGAAGGAAATGCAATTTTTGGTCAATGGACATGGAGTGGACAAGGTATAGCCCCGTTAGACAGAGAGAGTAATAAAAATCATAAAATATTAAAATTTCCAATTTTGAGAGCATCCGTTAAAGCTTATCAAAATAATCTTAATACGCACAAGAGTTATTCTAAATTTCGACAGAAGAGATCAAACTTAAGAGATAAAAATAAAAAGATAAAAGGTTTAGAGTTAACTGAAACATTAAATAATTATGCTCAAACAGGATCTGAATATACAAAGATTTTAAACCAAATTATCAAGCAAAATAGATTAATGGATTTTGAACCAGTAAGATTGATTAATTCGGTGAAAAAAATCGAGCTTTCTTCTTAAGTTATTTTTCACTTACAACAAATTGAATACCTAACCATCTCCATAAACCACTTGGATCTCTTAAAGAGCAATTAATTCTTCCTCTTTCTCCAACAAATTTTTCAGCTATATTAATTGAAAGTGTATTAGAATTTTCAAACTTAATTTGAGATTGTCTCCATTTATTACCTTCATTTGAATAACAACCAACGGATTTTAAATTTTTAATATCATTATAAAATTCAATTTTTACATTAGGCGGATTTTTGCTTTGCGACAGGTATTTCTCTTCAGGAAGAATTTTTTTGTATTTAAAAGGTAGAGTTTTAGTTAGAGATTTAAATCTTTTCATTTCTCCGTATTTTTCATTGATCGGATATCTTGGTAATTCAAAAAAATCTTTTGTTTCATCCATTACCCCAGAATGTTGCCCAAAAGCATATTTGAATCCAAAATTTTTAATTATAGTTTTAAAGTTAATACTGTATTCACCAAAAGGATAAGAAAAAAATTTGGAATTTCTACCCAGTTTTTTTTTGAAAATTAATATTGATTTTTCTATATCTTCAATAATTAAATCATTCTTTTCGTCAACTAAATATTCATGTGTGTGACTATGATTTCCTATTTCAACAAAATCTTCTTCACTGATTTCTTTAATTTGCTCCCAAGACATATAATTAAAAGCTCCAACTTCACGAGTGCTTATAAATAAAATAAAGGGTATTTTTTTTGACTTCAAAATTGGCCACGCATTTTCGTAAAAAGAGAGAAACCCATCATCAATCGTTAAAAGAATTTTTCTTTGCAATTTATTATTTTTAAGTTCATTTTCGAAATTTTTAGGATTTACAAACTTAATATCACTTTGTTCAATAACCTTAATATGTTCTTTAAAATCATCTATTTTAATATTGGTAGAAGGATATTTATTTTCTTCAAATCTATGATACATCAAAGAGATTATACCAAAATCATTAATACTTTTTAATGAAGTACTTGAATACGATTTGTTTTGAAAAGACAAAACAGATATAAATAAATAAATGATAAAAGATTTCTTAATTTTAAATTTCATAGGAAAAGAAAATAAAATTGGTTTAAAAGTTAATAATAATTTTTATATTCATGATTTAAATCTAGAAATCAAAAAATATGATCAAATAATTCCAAGCATATTAAATCTATTAAAAAAACACAAAGTAAAAATTAATGATGATTTCTCAGTTCTTGTTAATAATGGGCCAGGGAGTTTTTCATCCATAAGAGTCTCATTGGCTGTGGCAAAAGGAATAAAAATTTCAAAAAAAATTAGGTTATTTGGATTTAAAAATAGTGATCTTGGCCCATTTTGCCTTGCTAATATTGAACTTTTAATTAAAAAAAATTTATTAGAAAAAAATTTGATTAATCCTATTTATATAAGTTAAGTTAATAATAATGAATTCAATAGAAGAGAAATGTAAAAGTAAAGGTGTAAGACTTACAGATCAGAGAAAGGTCATTGCTCAAGTAATGTCTGAGTCTAAAGATCATCCTGACGTTGACGAATTACATAAAAGAGTAAGTGAAGTTGACAAAAAAATTAGTATAGCGACAGTCTATCGAACTGTTAAATTATTTGAAGAGGCTGGAATTTTAGAAAAACACGACTTCAAAGGTGGTAAAGCAAGATACGAACAATCTCCAGATGAGCATCACGACCATTTAATTGATATAAATAGTGGTGAGATTATAGAGTTCGTAGATAAAAATATTGAAAAGTTGCAAAATGAAGTTGCAAAAAAATTAGGTTATAAATTGGTTGATCATAAACTTGAGCTTTATGGCTCAAAGATAAAAAAATAATTTGCAAAAAAAAATTTTCATTAAAACTCTAGGATGCCAGATGAATGAATACGATAGTAACCGTATTTTAGATTTAACAAAAAAAATTAATTATTTCCCTACCAAACATTTATCCGAAACAAATTGCTATATTTTAAACACTTGTCATATAAGAGAAAAAGCTACAGATAAAGTTTACCATGATATTGGAAGGTTAAGAAAAGAATTTAGAAATAAAGAAAAACCTATTGTATTAATAGTTGGGTGTGTAGCTCAAGCAGAGGGAGAAATTTTGTTAAATAAAGAAAATTATATTGATGCAGTTATAGGCCCACAATCTTATCATCAGATTAATAATACGATTGTAGAATTAGAAAATAAAAAAAAAAAAATTAACTTTACAGATTTTGAAGTGATTGAAAAATTTGATAGTTTAAATTCTATTAAAAATTCAGATAATAAAATTTCGTCTTTTTTAACAATACAGGAGGGATGTGATAAGTTTTGTAAATTTTGTGTTGTACCCTATACACGAGGTCCAGAATATTCCAGATCGGTAAATGAAATTGTTACGGAAATAAAACAATTGGTTGAAATTGGAACAAGGGAAATTAATTTACTTGGGCAAAATGTAAATGCATATAATTATGAAGGAAAAAAACTCTCAGATCTCATTCAAGAAATATCAAAAATTAAAAATCTAAAAAGAATAAGATACACCACATCTCATCCAGTAGATTTTTCAGATGATTTAATCGAAGCACACCAAAATTGTGAAAAACTGATGCCCTTGATTCATCTGCCTGTACAAAGTGGATCTAATAAAATATTAAGTGCGATGAACAGAAAACATACAATTGAAGAGTATTTGAGTATCATAAAAAAATTAACTAAAGTGAAAACAGATATAAAATTTTCAAGCGATTTTATCATTGGATATCCAGGTGAGACGCATAATGATTTTAAAAAAACAGTTGAACTTATGAATAGAATTGGATTTATAAATTCATTTTCCTATATTTTCAGTGGACGACCAGGAACTCCAGCTTTTAATTTAGATAAAATAAACGATAAGGATGCCAAAAATAGATTGATTGAATTTCAGCATACAGCAGAAAAAATAAAAATAAAATATAGGAAAAATTTAATAGGTAAAACAGCTAAAGTATTATTTGAGAATAAAATGAAAAAAGGACAGAAATATTTTGGCAGAGACGAATATTTTAATCCAGTAATTGTTAATAGTAATAGCTATTTAAATGGACAGATAAAAAATGTAAAAATTCTTGAAGCAAACCAAAATACTCTATTCGGTGAAATAATTTCAAGCTCAAATCAAACTAATTTTGCCGCTTAATTAAATGTCTGAAATAAGTAAATTAGATCAAAATTTAATTATAAAAAAAATTGATAAAGAAACTGTAAATATATCAATAAACGACAATGAGATGCTCATGGCTATTGTTGGCCAATTTGATCATAATCTTAAAAGTCTATCCAAGTTAACTAAAACTGATGTTTATTTCCGAGGCAACTCTATAACTTGTAAAGGAGACAGAGAAAAACTATCTATTTTTTGCGATGCTGTAAAATTTTTAATTAATAAATATTTTTTAACGAATATTATTGAAAAAGAAGATATAGTTTTGTCTGTGAAAAAAAATTTAGAAATTGCAGAGTCTAATGTAAAGAGTTTTAAACAACTAATTAAAACCCCAAAAAAATCTGTTATAGCAAGATCTGAAAAACAATCTGAGTACATTATGGCGTTAAAAGAAAATGATATTGTAATGGCACTAGGTCCAGCAGGAACCGGAAAAAGTTTCTTAGCTGTTTCGGTTGCAATAACATTATTAATGGAAAAAAAGATTGATAGAGTAATTTTATCTAGGCCAGCAGTTGAGGCTGGTGAAAAGTTGGGTTTTTTACCAGGTGATATGAAAGAAAAAGTTGATCCATATCTTAGACCTTTGTATGACGCTTTGTACGAGCTTTTTGGAGCAGATAAAATAGATAAGAAAATCGAGACAGGAGAAATAGAAATAGCTCCATTAGCTTTTATGAGGGGTAGAACATTAAAAAATTGTTTTGCAATTTTAGATGAAGCACAAAATGCTACTGAAACGCAAATTAAAATGTTTTTGACTAGAATAGGTGAAAATTCAAAATTAGTTGTAAATGGCGATCCAAGTCAAGTCGATTTAATTAACAAAGGAGACTCAGGTTTAACAAAATCAAAAAATATCCTTAAAGAACTTAAAGAAATTAAAGTAATTGAATTTGATCATAATGATGTAGTTAGACACCCTTTAGTTTCAAAAATTATTAAAGCTTATCAAAATAAAAGCATTAATGATAAAAATTAATGTTATTACAAATAATGAAACCTGGTTAAATTATATTCGAAAGCCAAATTATTACTTAGATAAAAAAATTAATAAACTTAGTATAAAAAAAAAGAATTTAAAAAGAATAAAATTTTTTGCACATTATTACTTTCAGGCACTAAAGAAATTAGGCATCTAAATAAAAAATTTAGAAAAAAAAACAAAGCAACAGACGTATTATCATTTCCATTCCAAACAAAAAAAGAGCTTAAGCAAAAATTAAAGAGCGAAAAAGAAGTATATCTTGGAGATATAATTATAAATTTAAATAAAATAAGATATAAAAATTTAAAAAAAAATTTTAAAATAGAGTTTGACCGCTTATGGATACACGGATTTGTTCACCTATTTGGTTATGAGCATAAAAAGGAAAAAGACTATAAAAAAATGCGCTTAATTGAAAAGGAGTATTTTGAGTTAGTAAATGATTGAAAAGTATTTAGATAATCGTTTTATAGCCTTATATATTATTCCATTTATTTTAGGTTTGTCGACAACCTTATCTTTTGAACCATTTAATATTGTAATAATTAATTTCATAATTTTACCAATTTTTTTTTATTTAATAGTCTTCATTAATAAAAAATCGAGGTTTATATACCGAAAAAAACCTTATAAAAAAAACCTTTTCATATTTGGATTAGTTTTTGGTTTTGGATTTTACCTAAGTGGGATTTCTTGGATTACTAATTCCTTGACATTTGATGAAAATTTTAAAATTTTAATTCCGTTTGCATTAATATTAATTCCGTTATCTTTAGGTTTGTTTATGGGATTAACTACATCCTTGGTTGGTCCATATTTAAAACTAGATTTTTCTTCATTGTTAATTTTTTCAGCAAGTTTATCTTTTTCAGATTATTTGAGATCAAATGTGTTAACAGGTTTTCCATGGAACTTATGGGCTTATAGCACGACTTCAATAAATGAAATATTACAAGTATTAAATTTAATAGGGTTACATTCCTATAATTTATTAGTTGTAACAATATTAATTATGCCTGTAATTATTTTTTTTAAAACAAGTAAAATTAAAAAAATTATTTGTGGTTTATTTACCCTTTTAGTAATTTTTAGCATCTATATTTATGGAAATTATAAAGTCAATAAAAATAAAAATTTTCTTGAAAACTTAAATGATAAGAAATATGTAAAAATAATATCCCCAAACTTTAATTTAGAATATGGACTCGATACTCAAGAGATCGAGAATAGACTTACAAAATTAATTAAATATAGCAACCCTGACAAAGATAGAGAAACATTATTTATTTGGCCAGAAGGTGTTTTTAGTGGTTACAGTTATGATCAAATTTTGATTTTTAAAAAATTAATTTCAAAAAATTTTTCAAATAAACACTATATAATGTTTGGAACTAATAGATTAGATGAAGTCTCAGGTAATTTTTATAACAGTATGTTAGTAATTAATAATAATTTTGATATTATCTCAAGTTACAACAAAAGAAAACTTGTTCCTTTTGGAGAATTTTTACCTTTTGAAAAAATATTAAATAAATTTGGTTTAAAAAAAATTACAGAGGGTCACGGATCTTTTTTAAAAGGCCAAGAAGATAACAATTTATCGATTGATGGGTTAAGTATTTTGCCTCTAATTTGTTACGAAATCATATTTCCAAACTTAGTACAAAAGTCTGATGAAAATACTAATCTGATTGTAAATATTTCAGAAGATGGTTGGTTTGGTAAATCGATAGGACCAGACCAGCATTTTGCTAAATCTATTTTTAGAGCTATAGAGGCAAATACTTTCCTTTTAAGATCTGCAAATAAGGGAGTAAGCGCAATAATTGATAATAAGGGTACTATAATTAAAAAATTAAACAGGAATGAGGCTGGAAATATTGAGCTTGAAGTACCGTTAATAAAATCAAATAAGGTTAAAAATGATTTGATCTTTTTTATACTTTTAATTACATATCTTTTAATTTTTCAAATAAACAGAAAAAAAAATGCAAAATAAAAAATATTTATTTACAAGTGAGTCAGTTTCCGAAGGTCACCCAGACAAAGTTTGTGACAGAATTTCTGATATGGTTGTTGACTCCTATTTATCTAGAGACCCGGTATCAAGAGTAGCATGTGAAACACTGACAACCACTAATAAAGTTGTTTTAGCAGGAGAAACCAGAGGTCCAAAGATCGATAAAGATGAGCTAATCTCCAAAGTCAGAGACTGTATTAAGGATATAGGATATGATCAAAATGGCTTTAGTTGGAAGACAGCTAACATTGAAACATTTCTACATGAACAATCATCAGATATAGCTATGGGCGTTGACTCTAAAGATAATAAGGATGAAGGAGCAGGCGATCAAGGAATAATGTTTGGATATGCCTGCAATGAAACAGATGAATTGATGCCTGCCCCAATACACTACTCTCATAAAATTTTAAGACTAATGGCAGAAGACAGAAAGAAAGGTAACTTAAAAGGAATTGAGCCAGACTCTAAAAGTCAAGTAACAATGCTTTACGATAATGACAAACCAGTGAAAGTGACATCAGTTGTAATTTCAACACAACATTCAAAAGATTTAAATCAAGAAAAAGTTAGAGAAATAATTATTCCATATATAAAAAAATCAATTCCAGAAAATTTTTTAACAGACATTGATCAAAAAGAAATCTACATTAATCCTACAGGGCAGTTCATAATAGGCGGGCCAGATGGGGACACTGGTTTGACAGGAAGAAAAATAATAGTAGACACCTACGGTGGCGCTGCACCTCATGGAGGAGGAGCCTTTTCGGGCAAAGACCCTACAAAAGTCGATAGATCCGCTGCTTATGCTTCAAGATATTTAGCAAAAAATATTGTATCTGCTGGTGTGTCGGAAAAATGTTTAATCCAATTAGCGTACGCTATTGGAGTTTCAAAACCGCTATCAGTTTTTATTAAGTTAGCAGCTGGTGATGATGATAAAGTTGAAAAGGTTAAAAAAATAATAGATGAAAATTTCGATTTATCCCCTAGGGGTATTAGAGAAATGTTAATGTTAAACAACCCTATCTATGAAATTACCTCTGCTTATGGCCACTTTGGTAGAAAGCCCACTAATAAAGGTGAATTTTCCTGGGAAAAAACAGATAAAATTGATTTATTTAAATTGTAATCTTGAAAAAACCTCAATTTTCTTCTAAAAATCATATAAATAACTGAACTTTCTAAATGGGCACTAGCCCATTTTTTTTTAGGGGACTTAAAAATGTTAAATAGAGGATTAGATAAATTAGAGCTTTTAAGAATTGTAGAGGCTGTCGCAAATGAAAAATCGATTGATAAAGAACTTGTCATCGGCTCCATGGAAAGTGCAATACAAAAGGCTGCGCTAACTAAATTTGGTAACGATAATAATATTGAAGTCATCATTGATAGAGACACAGGAGATATAAAAATTCAAAAAGTTTTAACTATCGTTGATAATGTTGAGGATACAGCGAGAGAGATTACATTGGAAGAAGCTAAGAAAAAAGATCCTGATAATAAAGATTTAAAAGTTGGAGAAAAAGTTTTTGAGGAATTACCACAAATAGATTTTGGAAGAATAGCTGCTCAAAGTGCCAAACAAGTTATAAGCTCAAGAGTAAGAGAAGCAGAGAAAAATAGGCAATATGAGGATTTTATAGACAAACAAGGGCAAATATTAAGCGGCATTATAAAAAGACTAGAATATGGAAACATCATAGTAGATTTAGGAAAAGCAGAGGGAGTAATAAAAAAAGATGAATTAATTCCAAGGGAGATTTTAAAAACAGGTGATCGTGTAAAAGCGTATTGTTATGAAGTAAGAAAGGAATTAAAAGGTCATCAGATTTTTTTATCAAGGGCTCATCCTCAGTTTTTAGCTAAATTATTTTTCTTAGAAGTGCCAGAAATTTATGAGGGAACCATTGAAATTAAATCAGTAGCCCGAGATCCTGGCAGTAGAGCTAAAATCTGCGTATATTCACAAGACTCTTCAATTGACCCTGTAGGCGCTTGCGTTGGTATGAGAGGTAGTAGAGTGCAAACAATAGTTAATGAATTGCATGGAGAAAAAATTGATATTATAAAATGGACAGAAGATTTACCTACCTTAATTTCAGAGTCTTTATCCCCAGCTGAAATCCAGAGGGTGCTTATAGATCAGGATAATAAAAGGATAGATATTATACTAACAGAAGAAAATTTAAGTAAAGCTATTGGTAGAAGAGGACAAAATGTAAGATTGGCCTCGAAATTAACAAATTATGAAATAGATATATTAACAGACAAAGAAGACTCTGAAAGAAGACAAGCTGAATTTAAAGATAGAACAGAAACTTTAATTAAAAATTTAGAAGTAGATGAAACACTAGGACAACTTTTAATCTCAGAGGGTTTCATCTCTATAGATGAGATTGCTCAATCAAATCCTGAGGATATATCTAAAATTGATGCCATAGATGAAGATACAGCAAAAGAATTAATAACTAGATCAAAAGAAACATTAATAAAAGAAAAAGAAGCAGTAGCTTTAAAATTAAAAGAGCTAGGTGTGGAGGAGCAATTGATAAACCTTAAGGGTATGACACAAGGTATGCTTGTAATATTAGGTCAGAAGAATATAAAAAAATTAAGTGATTTTGCGGATCTTTCATCAGATGAATTAATTGGAGGATATGACGAAATAAAAGGAAAAAAAATTAGAATTGAGGGTTATCTCGAAGAATTTTCTCTTTCGAGAAAAGAAGCTGATGACTTAGTTATGGCAGCAAGAGAGATAGCGTTTAAGTAATGTTATGGATAAAGATAAAAAAAAAACACTTACAATTTCATCTGACTTAAAAAAGAAAATTGACACAACTTCTATTTCAACCGCCGGAAAAAAATCTTATTCAGTAGAAAAAAAAAAGCCATTTAGGCCAAATAAATCGTTTAATAAATCTTCCCCTGCTACCAACGTAACTCTAAATCCTGACGTGAAGAAAAAAAATTTTGCAAGAAAATTTATAGAACAACAGGCTACTAAGGACTTTATTAAAAAAGACAACAAACCAGCAGGAAAAAGTAAACTTAAACTTAAAGGCCCGGTCGATAAGCGTGATTTTAAATTAACAGTTTCAAGAGCTTTAAACGTTGAAGAAATAGAAATTAAACAAAGAAGCTTGGCATCTGTTAAACGTGCAAGACTTAAAGAAAAGAAAAAACCAGATGGTGAAGATAAAAAAGAATTTAAGAAGGTAATAAGGGAAGTCAAAATACCTGAACAGATTACAATACAAGAGCTTTCAAATAGGATGGCAGAAAAATCAAACGACGTAATAAAATTTTTATTTAATATGAAAGTTGTAGCAACAATTAATCATAATATTGATAAAGATACTGCTGAATACATAGTCAAAGAGTTTGGACACAAGCCTATGGTTGAGGAAGCACCATCTATCCAAGCAAGCAAGTCAAAAGAAAATTTTATCGGGGAAGTGAAAAATAGACCACCTATTGTAACAATTATGGGTCATGTTGATCACGGAAAAACATCTTTGCTTGACTCTTTGCGTGACACTGATGTTGTTTCAGGTGAGTACGGTGGAATAACTCAACATATTGGGGCTTATCAAGTAAAGACAGGAAAAGATAAGTTGATAACATTCATTGATACTCCAGGCCACGCCGCCTTTACAGAAATGCGAGCTAGAGGTTCAAAAATAACTGATATAGTTGTTTTAGTCGTAGCGGCAGATGATGGCATAAAACCTCAAACAGTTGAGGCAATCAAACACGCAAAAGCAGCTAAAGTTCCTATCATTGTGGCAATAAACAAATGTGATTTACCAGAAAAAAATATAAATAAAATTAAAAATGAGATGATGCAGTACGAATTAGTAGCTGAAGATCTTAGTGGTGATACTTTATTTGTAGAAGTTTCAGCTTTGAAAAAAATAAATTTAGACAAACTTAAGGAAAGCATTTTACTTCAATCTGAAATTTTAGACTTAAAAGCATCTTACAGTGACAAGGCTAGAGGAGTTGTTATAGAGTCAAAAATAGATAAAGGAAAAGGAGCAGTTTCGACTGTTCTAATAAGTAACGGAAAATTAAATCGAGGTGATTATTTTATTTGTGGCGATACTTGGGGAAAAATTCGAGCAATGATTAACTATGAGGGCAAGTTAGTAAACGAGGCTTTACCTTCAATGCCTGTAGAAATTCTTGGGATGAATAGTTCGGCTTATGCCGGGGCTGAATTTATGGTAACAGAAAATGAAGACGAAGCAAAAAACCTTTCAGAGTTTAAAAAAAATAATAATGCACAGAGTAAAGCTCTAGCTAAAGATAAAACAACTCTTTTTGATGACGTAAAGAACAAGGATGAATTAAACATTATAATTAAGTCTGACGTACAAGGGTCAAGCGAAGCATTAAAAATGGCAATCAACAAAATAGAACATAAAGAAGTAGAGGCTAAAATTATTTTGTCAGACATCGGCATGATTAATGAGACAGATGTATCGTTAGCTAAAGCATCAAACGCCATACTGATTGGATTTAACGTGAAGCCTAACAGAGAAGCAAAAAAACTTGCCGAGGAACAAAAAGTAGATATAAAATATTTTAACATTATTTACGAAGCTATTGATCATGTAGAGAAATCCCTTTCTGGGCTATTAGAACCAGATATCAAGGAAACAATACTAGGTAGCGCGGAAATTCAAAAAATATTTAAAGTATCTACAGCAGGTAAAATTGCTGGCTCAAAAGTTATAAGTGGAGAAATAAAAAGTAAATCTAAAGCGAGAATTATTAGAGATGGAGTAGTTGTTTACAGTGGAGAAATTTTATCAATTTTTAGAGAAAAAAGTCAAGTGAAAGAAGTTGGTGCCGGTCTCGAATGCGGTATAAGTATAAAAGATTTTATAGATTTTAAAGAAAGGGATGTGATCGAATCTTATCTTGCGGAGGAAATTCAAAGATCAATTTAAAATGATGAATAATCAATCAGCACAAAGACCATTTAGTCAAAGACAATTAAGAGTTGGGGAACTAGTTAAACAAAATTTAGGAGAACTATTTATTCGCAATGAAGCAAAAATACCATCGATCAACTCTAAATTAATTACTGTAACAGAAGTAAGAATGACACCAGATTTAAAAACTGCCAGAGTTTACGTAATTCCATTAGGGGGGGTAGATACCAAAGAAACAGTAAGGATCTTGACGGAGTACTCACATCTTGTTAGAAGAGCCTTGTCTAAAAGGCTTGATATAAAGTTTCTTCCTAAACTTACATTTGTAGAAGATAACTCATTTGAATATGCTGAAAAGATTGAAAAGATTATAAAAAAAAACAAAGAGAATGATAAAAAAAAAAGATACAATTAAATCACTAGCAACTCACGAAAAAGATGTTGGTTCTACGGAGGTTCAAATAGGTTTGCTTACTGATAAAATTTCAAAGCTATCAGAGCATTTTAAAAAATTTAAAAAGGATAAACATTCAACTTTAGGTTTGACTAAATCAGTTAATAAAAGAAAAAAACTTCTTACTTATCTTAAAAAGAAAAATGTTGACTCCTATCAAAAGGTTATCAAACAATTAAATTTAAGGAAATAATGTTTAAAATACATAAAGAAGAATTAGAAGTTAATGGTAAAAAATTAACTTTAGAGACAGGAAAAGTAGCTCGTCAAGCTGACGGTGCAATTATAGCAACTTGCGGCGAGACAGTGATAATAGCGACTGTAGTTGGTGCAAAAAAATTAAAGGATGGACAAGATTATTTTCCATTGTCAGTGAACTATCAAGAAAAATATTATGCTGCTGGAAAAATACCAGGAGGATATTTTAAAAGGGAAGCGAGACCAACTGAAGCTGAAACTTTAATTTCAAGATTAATAGACAGACCTATTAGACCTTTATTTCCATCAAGTTTTTTAAATGAAGTACAATTACTTCCAACAGTTTTATCTTACGACGGGGATAATCAACCAGACATTTTATCTATAATTGCTTCTTCAGCTGCACTAGCAATATCTGGTCTACCGTTTCAAGGACCTATAGCTGCAAGTAGAGTTGGTTACAAAGATGGAAAATACTTATTAAATCCCTCAATAGAAGAATTAAAAGACTCAGAATTGGATCTTGTCGTGGCTGGAACCAAAGACGCAGTCTTAATGGTAGAATCTGAAACATCTGGATTGTCAGAAAAGATTATGCTTGATGCAGTGAAATTTGGGCACGAAAAATTTGTTCCAATAATTGAAGCGATTGAAAAACTTGCAAAGAAAGCTGGTAAGCCTAAATGGGAAATAGAAGAAGTTGACCATTCGAATGTAAAAAAACAAATCGCAGGTAAGTTTGAAACTGGATTAAGAAGTGCATTTAAAGAAATAGATAAGAAAAAAAGATCTACCGCTATCGCAGAAATAGAAACTCAATGTAAAGAAATGTTTGCGGAAGACGAGACCATTACTGAAAACCAAGCTATGGCACAACTTAAATCTTTAGAAAAAGATATTGTTAGAACCGCGATTTTAAAAGATAAAAAAAGAATTGATGGAAGAGGTTTAGCTGACGTTAGACAAATAAAATGTGAAGTAGGTGTACTTCCTAGAACTCACGGGTCAGCTCTTTTTACAAGAGGAGAAACACAAGCATTAGTAGTAACAACATTAGGTATGACTGATGACGAACAAAGATTAGAAAGTCTAGAAGGAATGCAAAGATCAAATTTTATGTTGCATTATAATTTTCCACCTTTTTCAGTAGGAGAATGTGGAAGGATAGGAACCGGGAGAAGAGAAATTGGACATGGTAAATTAGCATGGAGAGCTATAAATTCATCACTACCACTTAAAGAAAACTTTCCTTATACTCTAAGAGTGGTCTCAGAAATTACTGAGTCTAATGGTTCCTCTTCAATGGCAACAGTTTGTGGGACTTCACTGTCATTAATGGATGCTGGTGTTCCAATTAAAGAACCGGTAGCTGGGATAGCAATGGGACTGATAAAAGAGGGCGATGATTTTTCTGTCCTATCAGATATTCTAGGTGATGAGGATCATTTAGGAGACATGGACTTTAAAGTAGCAGGAACCAAAAATGGTATTACATCACTTCAGATGGATATTAAAATCACAGGTATAACGTTTGAAATTATGGAAAAAGCTTTAGATCAAGCTAAAGGTGGAAGAGAGCATATTCTTGGTGAGATGAATAAAGCAATTAAAACATCAAGAAAAGAATTTTCAAAACACACCCCAAAAATGGAAACAATTAAGGTTGATAAAAAAGATATTGCTACTGTAATAGGAAAAGGTGGAGCTACCATAAGAGAAATTGTTGAAACTTCAGGTGCTAAAGTTGACGTGAAAGATACAGGTGAAGTTACAGTTGCTGCTCCAGACGAAGCTTCAAGAAATAAAGCTTTAGAGTTTATTAAAAGTCTAGTTGCTAAACCAGAAATGGGTAAAATCTATAAAGGCAAAGTTGTTAAGATTATGGAGTTTGGGGCATTTGTTAATTTTTTAGGAAAACAAGATGGCTTAGTTCACATTTCCGAATTGGCAGAAAAAAGAGTAGCAAAGGTTGCTGATGTAGTAAAAGAAGGTGATGAAGTATCAGTAAAAGTTGTTGGATTCGATAGAGGTAAAGTTAAACTATCTATGAAGCAAGCCTCAGCTTAAGTCATATTTTTAGGGTCGGGCATCCCTACTTTATTGTACCCAGCATCAACGTAATGAATTTCACCAGTTACTCCATCAGCTAGATTACTTAGTAAGTATAAAGCAGAGTTACCAACATCGTGAATATCTACGTTCCTTTTTAAAAAGGAATGATCCTCATTCCATTTATATAAAAACTTTGCATCTCCAATTGCTGATGCAGCCAAGGTTTTAATTGGACCTGCACTTATTGCATTTACTCTGATTTTTTTCCCACCAAGATCCCTTGCTAGATATTTTACACTAGCTTCTAAAGCAGATTTACAAACTCCCATAACATTATAATTTGGTATAGCTTTAGTGGACTCGTAAGTAAGAGTTAATAAACTTCCTCCTTCTCTCATTACCTTTGAAGCTTCTTTAGAAACCTCTGTAAAAGAAAAACATGATATAAGCATACTTCTAAGAAAATTTTCTCTAGAAGTATTTAAATATTCACCAGATAATTCTGATTTATCTGAAAAAGCAACTGCGTGAACTACAAAATCTATTTCACCCCATTTTGATTTTATATTCTCAAAAAGTTTTATTACTTCTTCTTTTTTTTCTACGTCACAACTAAAAGTAATCTTTGAATTTAGCTTTTCTGCTAATGGTATGACTCTTTTCTTCAAAGCATCACCTAAATAGGTGAAAGCTAGTTCTGCTCCAGCTTCTGCAAGTTTTTGGGATATTCCCCATGCAATTGATCTTTCATTAGCAACGCCCATTATTAATCCTTTTTTACCCTTCATTAAGTTCATAATTATACCTTTTCAAAAATTAGTGCAGCGTTAGTTCCACCAAAACCAAAACTATTAGACATGATTGTATTAAGTGAAGCTCCTTTTTGAGTTTTAGTTACTATAGGAAATTTCTTGGCCTCTTCATCCATCTCATTAATATTAGCTGATCCAGCTATAAAATTATTTTTCATCATAATTAAACAATAAATAGCTTCATGAACTGATGCAGCTCCTAGAGGGTGACCTGATAAAGATTTTGTTGAACTTATTTTAGGAATATTTTCACCAAAAGTATTTTTAACAGCATTTAATTCTGTTATATCCCCCACAGGTGTTGAAGTGCCATGAGTATTTATATAATCAATATTGTTTTTTGATGTAGCCATAGCCATTTTCATGCATCTTACGGCTCCTTCACCTGAAGGCGCTACCATGTCATATCCATCAGAAGTTGCCCCATAACCAGTAAGTTCAGCGTAAATCTTTGCCCCTCGAGCTTTTGCATGCTCGTATTCTTCGAGAACTAAAACACCAGCCCCACCAGCAATAACAAAACCATCTCTAGTTTTATCGTACGCTCTCGAAGCAGTTTCTGGTTTATCGTTATATTTTGAGGATAACGCTGTCATAGCATCAAACATTGCGGTCATAGCCCAATGAACTTCCTCACTACCTCCTGCAAAAACAATATCTTGTTTACCTATTTGAATTAGTTCCATAGAATTTCCAATACAGTGGCCACTTGTTGCGCAAGCAGAACTCATTGTATAATTAGTGCCTTTAATTTTAAATGGAACCGCTAAAGTTGCTGAGGCTGTACTTCCCATTGTCCTTGGTACAATAAATGGACCCATTAATTTTGGAGTTTTTGCTCTAGTTTTATCAGCTGCTAAAATTACATTTTCAATAGATGGTCCACCAGAACCCATTATTATTCCTGTTTTAAAATTACTTACTTCACTTTCTTCTAAGCCAGAATCTTTTATAGCTTCTTTCATTGCAACGTAATTGTAAGCGGAGCCAGAACCCATAAACCTAATTGTTTTTCTGTCAACAAAATCTGAAAGTTTAATATTAGGCTTTCCATGCACATGACTCTTAAGATTGTGTTCTTTATATTCTTCTGCAAAGGAGATACCTGACTTTGAATTTAATAGAGATTGGTGAACTTCTTCTTGGTTATTACCAAGACATGAAACTATACCTAGACCTGTAATAACCACTCTTCTCATGATTGAAATAATCCAACTTTTAAATTTTCAGCACGGTAAATAATCTTGCCATCAGCACTAAGTGTCCCATTAGCCAAACCAACTGTAGTACCTTCTTTTTTTAAAATTCTTTTCATGTTAATTTCGTATGTTGCCATTTTAACTTTTTTTAGCACCTCACCCGTAAATTTTACTGAGTTTACACCTAACGCTCTTCCTTTTCCAGGTTCACCTGTCCACCCCAAAAAAAAACCTACTAATTGCCACATCGCATCAAGTCCTAAACAACCTGGCATAACAGGATCGCCTTGAAAGTGACATTCAAAAAACCATAAATTGTCCTTAATATCAAGCTCTGCTGTAATAATACCTTTTTTAAATTCACCACTTTTATTATCAATTTTAGTAATTCTATCAAACATCAGCATTGGGGGAAGAGGAAGTTTAGCATTACCTGCTCCAAACAAATCACCTTTACCGCATTCAATTAATTCTTCGTATGTAAAACTGTTTTTTTGCATAATTAGAAATAACTTTTACTTGATTTATGAATTTAATTATATATATATAGTTTAGAACGATTATAAGCTATATAACAATAATCAGCAAAATGAATAAAAAAAAAGACTTAGCTAGTAAATTAAGAACTTCAGGTTTGAGACCAACTAAACAAAGATTAAAGTTGGCAGATTTTCTATTCAATAGAGAAAAAACTTTTCATTTTACTGTAGAGAATTTAGATAGAGCCATTAACAAAAAAAATTCAGAAGATAAAATTGCTTTAGCAACAATTTACAACACAGTACATGCATTTAAAAATGCTGGACATTTAAAAGAAATTTTAATTAAAGAAGGAAAAAATTATTTTGATACCAACACCTCATCTCACCATCATTTTTATGACAAAATCAATAATGAATTAACAGATATTGAAAATAGTAAAATTGAGTTAAAAAAATTTCCTCATCCACCAAAAGGAAAATCAATCAAAGATGTAAATGTTATCATTCAAATTGATAATGATAATCAAAAGCACTAGTTTATAATCATTCTAAAGTACTTGACATGTTGTTAAGAATAATTATATTTTAATTATTAACAAAGGAGTAAACATGGCACTTAAAGGATCAAAAACAGAAGATAATTTAAAAGCAGCTTTTGCAGGTGAAAGTCAAGCTAATCGAAGATATCTTTATTTTGCTCAAAAAGCAGATGTAGAGGGTTACAACGATGTTGCATCTGTATTCAGATCAACAGCAGAGGGTGAAACTGGTCACGCTCATGGTCACTTAGAATATTTAGAAGAAGTAGGTGACCCTGCAACAGGTAAACCTATCGGTGAAACAAAAGCAAATTTAGCTTCAGCCGTTGCTGGCGAAACGCACGAGTATACAGATATGTATCCTGGTATGGCTAAGACAGCAAGAGATGAAGGTTTTGACGAAATAGCGGACTGGTTTGAAACGCTTGCGAAAGCAGAAAAATCACATGCTGGCAAATTTCAAAAAACTTTAGAGTCAATTAAGTAATCAGCAAATTTATGGTGGAACATTTGTTCCACCATAAAAAATCAAAGATATCAAATGTCAAAAGAAGGAAGTACCGAAGCACCTATAAGACACCCTGTGGATTTTAATCATCCAGATTTTTTAAATTCAAAAAAGCTCGACGATGAGATGAGACGTGTGTTTGATATTTGTCATGGATGTCGAAGATGTTTTAATCTCTGCGATTCATTTCCAAAACTTTTTGATATGATAGATGAGTCAAAAGATGAGGATGTTGATAGCCTTAAAAGCGAGCAATTCAAACCAGTTGTAGATGCTTGTACGCTATGTGACATGTGTTTTATGACTAAGTGCCCATATGTGCCTCCACATGAATTCAATTTAGATTTTCCACACTTGATGCTTAGATATAGAACAGCTCAGAGAAAAAATAATGAACTACCTAGAATGCCATACCAATTAGCACAACTAGACAGAAATGGAAAAATTGGAGTTTTTTTTTCTGGCATTATTAATTGGGCTACAAATATTAAAAATATTTTTTTTAGAAAAATTATGGAAACAATCACTCAGATTGATAAGAGAGTGAGATTACCAAAATACAACTCTGAAACATTTTCTAATTTTTTTAAAAATAATGCTAAAAAAATTAGTCTAGAAAGGCCATCAGATAGAAAAGTTGTTATATATTCCACTTGTTTTGTAAATTTTAACAAAAAAAACACAGGTGTAGCAGCGCTTAAAGTTCTTAAAAAAAATGGCGTGAAAGTAGAGCATGCTTACCCTGGCTGCTGTGGAATGCCATTCTTAGAGCAAGCCGATTTAACGAAAGTTGTTAAGCAAGCGAAAGATGTTTCAAGTGAACTTTTAAAATGGGTTGATCAAGGTTATGAGGTAGTTACTCTTACAGCAAGTTGTGGACTAATGTTAAAGTTTGAGTGGCCTTTATTGTTACCAGATAATGAAAATATTAAAAAATTATCAAAGCACGTTTTTGACATTGATGAATATGTTGTTGATATCGCAAATAAAGAGGGATTAGCTCCAGGACTTACAGAAATAGATGGAGGCGTAACAGTGCACAACGCATGTCACGCGAGAGCTCAGAACATGGGTGTTAAAGCTAGAGACATGTTAAAAAATATTCCAAATGTCAAAATAGATGTAGTAGAGAGATGCGCTGGTCATGGTGGTACCTTTGGCGTAATGAAAGAAACACATGATCTTGCGATAAAAGTTGGAAGACCAACTGCTAGACAAGTCGATAATAAAAAAAATAAGTATATGGCATCGGATTGTCCTTTAGCAGGTAAACACTTAAACCAACTTTCAAAAGATACTGAAATCAGACATGATGAGGCATTACATCCTATCGAATTAATGGCAAAGTCATATAAATTATAAAGATGAATAAACAAACAAGAGAAGTCACAGCAGCAGATCTTATACCAGCAGAAGAATACTCTAAAAACAGGAAAGCCTATAGGAAAGAAATAGTTTCTTATAAAAAAGATAGGAGAGTATCACTTGGACCATATGCCAATTTTTATTTTGAATCTTATGAAACTATGAAGGCTCAAATTCAAGAAATGCTTCACATAGAAAAAGGCGGTAACGATCAGCTTAAAGATGAACTCGCTGCTTACAATCCGCTCATTCCGAAGGGAAAAGAGTTAGTTGCAACGCTAATGTTTGAAATAGACAACCCTTTAAGTAGATCCGAATTTTTAAATAAAGTGGGAGGAATAGAAGAAAAAATATTTTTAAAAATTGGTGATGATAAAATAAGATCTATACCAGAACAAGATGTTGACCGAACATCAGCTGAAGGAAAAGCTTCATCAGTTCAATTTGTTCATTTCGAATTTACGGACATTCAAATTAAGAAATTTAAAGATTTATCAAATGATGTAATTATTGGAATAGATCATGAAATGTATGCACATAATACAAAGCTTTCAGAAGCTAATAAAAAAGCCTTATCTCTAGATTTTGTTTAGAGTAAGCCCCACAAGCCATTTTTTTGAATCCAGCCTTTAAACTTTCCAGAATGAATTTTACACCAATCCTCTTTACACTTGCTGATTTTGACTAGTCTTCCTTTTTTTAGAATTGCAATTGGATTAGAGAATTTAGTTGGTTTACTAAACATTATCATTTCATCTTCTACGACTATTGCAGCTTTCTTTTTAGATAATTGAGAAATATGTATCCATCCAGAATTATTTTCATGATCTCTTATTTTTCTGAAATTATCAGAACTATCTTGGATTAAAACAGGCAAAAATTTTTTTTCGTAAAAAATTTTTATTGGGTGATCAAATGAAGGGCCTTGACGCAAATTTACTTTGTCATTTCTTAAAGTTCTGAAATATTCATCGTTAGAATAAAGATTATTTGTAATAGAAAAAAAAATTATAAGAATAAAAATTATTTGCATTTATTTATACATTTTGGATTTTTAGACAGCTTTATTCTTCTGATCGACATTTTAAAGGCATTAAAGATTAGCATGTTATTATCTAAATCATCTTTTAAACCTAAAACAGTCTTTAAAACTTCATTAGCTTGTAGAGTTCCGGCTATTCCTGCAACTGGTGAAAAGATACCGTCTGTTTCACAATTATTTTGATTAATTGGTAGATCAGGCATAAAACATCTAAAACACGGACCGTTCTTTTTAAAATTATATTTAAATAAGTGACCATCAAATTTACTAATGGCAGCTGAAATAAGAATTTTTTTATTTTTTTTACAAAAATCATTTATTAAATATCTGGTATTAAAATTATCGGTTCCATCACAAATAATATCAAAATTCTTAATAATAGGATCAATGTTTTTCTTTGAAATTTTGATTTTAAAAGTTTTAATTTTTATTTTTTTATAAATTTTGTTTATTTTTGATTTTGCCTGATTAACTTTAAATTTTCCAACATCTGATGTATTAAATAAGATCTGTCTGTTTAAGTTACTTAATTCAACCTTGTCGTAGTCAACTACCCCTATGTTGCATACGCCAGATGAGGCAAGATAAGTAAGGAGAGGACAACCCAAGCCACCCATCCCAATAATTAAAACTTTTGCATTCTTAATTTTTTTTTGACCAGCGAGTCCAATTTTTTTCAAAATAATTTGTTTTTCAAATCTTTCAAAGTCCCCTTTATCAAGTTTCATTAATTATTTTATTCCAGTAGATCCAAATCCACCCGACCCTCTTTGGGTGTCTTCAAGAGACTCCACTTCTTTTAATTTTGCTTTTATTACAGGACACAAAACCATTTGAGCAATACGAAGACCTTTTTCCACTATAAAACTTTTTTTACTTAGGTTTATTAAAATTACTTTAATTTCTCCTCTGTAATCTGCATCAATTGTACCTGGAGTATTTAGTACACTTATTTGATTTTTAGCAGCTAAACCTGATCTTGGTCTTATTTGTATTTCAAAATTTTTAGGTATTGCGATAGCTAAACCAGTGGGAATTATCTCTGATTTACCTGGCTTTATCTCAATATTTTTATCTATAAATGCTGCTAGATCTAACCCTGAAGATCCTTCGGTTTCGTATTTTGGCAAAGAGACTTCTTTTGATAACTTTTTAATTAATATTTTTGTCATCGATTAATTTGTCTAATAAAATTTGGGCAATTTTATTAGCAATAAAACTTTTTTTGTTTTTTGGTATTATTCTTATATTTTCTTTTTGATCTATCATTGAAACTTTATTAAAATCGGAATTGAAACCAATACCTTTTTTAGAAACATCATTAGCAAAAATTAGATCACAATTTTTATTTTTCATTTTAAGTATAGAATTTTTAATAACATTTTTAGTCTCTGCAGAAAAACCAGCAACAATTTTTGGCCTATTTTTATTATTTTTTGATAAAAAATCTAGAATATCATTATTTTTAGTAAAATTTATTGATTTGAAATTCAATTTATCTTTTTTAATTTTGTTTTGTATAATCCCTGTGGGTTTAAAATCAGCCACGGCTGCTGTGCAAACGGCTAAATCTACAGGCAAAGCTTTTTTTACTTCATGTAACATCTCATCTGCTGATATTATTTTTTTTACTTTAACACCCTTAGGGGAGGATAGCTTTGAGGGCCCGGTTATTAATGTTGTTTTTATCCCAAGTTTATTAAGCGCTATTGCAATTTCATAACCTTGTTTTCCACTTGACTCATTGGAAATATATCTTATCGGATCAATGTATTCTCTTGTGGGACCTGCAGTTACTAAGGCTTTAAGGTTTCTTTCATTTACAATATTTCTTCTATCAAAATAATTTTTTAAATATGCATAAACTTGTCTTGGACTTGACATTTTACCTTCACCAAACTCTCCACATGCCATTTCGCCTTTTTCAGGTCCAATAAATAAATAACCGAAGTCCTGTAAAATTTTAAGATTAGACTGAGTAGCTTTATGTAACCACATTCTAACATTCATAGCTGGCACTAAAAGAGTATCTTTATCTGCAGCCAACAGAACAGTAGTAGCTAAGTCTTCAGCTTTTCCTACTGATAATTTACTCATAAAATTGGCAGTAGTTGGCATTACTAAGATAATATCAGCCCATCTAGATAGAGCTATGTGATCTATTTCTGCCTCTGTTTCGATATCAAATATATCTTCAAATGTTTTTGACTTCGTTAAAGTTGTTAAGGACAAAGGAGTAACAAATTGCTTTCCGCTTTTTGTAAGAATAGTTTTTACCTCCACATCATTTTTTTTTAATAACCTAATTAAATCAAGTGACTTGTAGGCAGCTATACCACCCCCTATAATTATTAAAATTTTTTTATTTTTTAATGTCATTGATCTAGATTAAAATACCAACAAGAAGACAATTACAATACCAAAAAAACTTATTACGATGTTATTTCTAAAATTTTTCAATCTCATCTGCTCCATTTCTAAGTTTTTATTGGTTATGCCTAAATTTAATTTTCCCTCAGCCACAAGTTTTAATGCATATTCTGCCTTATCCATCAACCCAGGAAAATCTGGTATTCGTTTAATTATTTCAGCAGATGTATTTAAAGCTGTATCAATTGTTGATTTTGGACTTTTTAAGTTTTTTAACCAATCTTCTAAAACAGGTTTAGATACGTTCCAAATATTTGTCTCTGGGTACAATTTTCTTGCAACCCCCTCCACGACAACCATTGTTTTTTGAAGTAATAATAATGGGGGTTGTGTAGCCATATTAAATTTCTCTGTTATCTCAAACAATTGAGCAAGCAAATTTCCACCAGAAATATCTTTTATAGACTGACCAAAAATTGGCTCACCCACTGAGCGTAATGCTTGGGCAAATTCATCTTTAGATGCATTATGAGGAACTAATCCCGCTTGAAAATGAACCTCTGCAACTTTCACATAATCACGTTGTATGAACCCATATAAAATCTCAGCTAAAAACTTTCTATTATTCTTATCTAGTCTTCCCATAATTCCAAAATCAACGGGAACAATATTACCTAGTGGATCTACAAACAGATTGCCTTGGTGCATGTCGCCGTGGAAGAATCCATCTCTAACAGCTTGTTTTAAAAAATGTTGAATTAGATTTTCAGCTAATTGTTTTAAATTTATACCTTGATCTTCTAATTTTCCTTGTTCTCTAATTGAAACACCATTTACTTTATCCAAGGTTAGTATTTTTTTTGTTGTATAATTCCAGTAAATTTTTGGAACGTTAAACCCTTTATCTAATTTAGTATTTTCATACAGTTCGTTGGCAGCAGCAGCCTCAAATCTAAGATCCATTTCGATATTGGTAATTTCTCTTAAAAGATATACTACTTCTACTAGTTTTAATCTCTTGGCTTTCAAAACTGTATTTTCAATGATGTATGCAAATAACATCAAAGCATCCAATTCCTCATTAAATAATCGCTCTATATCCGGTCGTAAAATTTTTATTGCTACCTGTTTTTCATGGTTTTCATTTTTGATTTTAGCAAAATGAACCTGTGCAATAGATGCTGCTGCTATCGGCTCACCTATTTCAATAATATTTTGATATTGTTTTTCACCAATTTCTTTTTTAATTACTTTTTTTGCTTCATAAAGTTCAAATGCAGGAACCTTGTCTTGAAGTTTTTCTAAATCTCGTGCCATTTTTTCCCCGATTATGTCTGGTCGAGTAGCTAAAAATTGTCCAAGTTTAATAAAAGTAGTACCCATACCTTGAAGCGCTTCGCAGAGGTTCTGACCTGGGTTGTTATTTTTTAAATGAGTATTTTTTGAACCAATAGAAATTAAACTAAAAAATAAATTTATTGATAAAGGTATTTGATGAACTTGATTAATTGTATCAATTGCGCCTGAAGTGGATAGTTTCCTAGCAATTTGAAATAACTTAAAAACTCTTTTTAACATTTAAATTTTCCACCCAGAATGTATAGCTGAGACACCATTAGAAAGATTTCTATATTCTGCATGGTTAAACCCACTTTTAATTATCAGTTCTAAAAGTTGTTCTTGATCATAAAAAGCATCTATGCTTTGAACTAAATACTCGTAAGGTTTTGATGATCCTACGATATATTTTCCAATCACAGGTATAGCTTTTGAATAATTTTTATATAAAAAATTTAATAATTCGTTATCTATTTTTGAAAACTCTAAACACATAAAACGACCACCTGGCTTTAAAACTCTGTAAGCTTCCTCAAGAGCTTTATTAATATCAAAAACATTTCTTATACCATAGCTAATCGAATAAAAGTCGTACGTATTATCTTTAATAGGTAAAGCTTCAGCTTTCGACTTGATCCATTTAATATTCTTAAAATTTACAAGATTGCTCTTTCCTTTATTAAACATTTCATTATTTGGTTCTACGCAGGTGACCCTTGATAGATTTTTATTTCGCAATGAAAATAGTTTGGCTATGTCCCCAGTGCCTGCCGCAACATCAATCAATGAAGAATTATAAGAAGGATTCATCCAGTCAATAAACTTTTCCTTCCAAATACGATGTATTCCCAAAGACATAACATCATTCATCAAATCGTATTTATTATAAACTTCCGAAAATACGGAATTGACTAATTTTGCTTTATCTTGAATAGTGTTTTTCATAACATAATTATATGCCAGAATTACCAGAAGTTGAAGTTGTTAAAAGGTCTTTAATAAAAAAAACGCAAAATTTAATTGTAAAAGCAGTCAAAATAAATGATGGAAGGTTAAGGTATAAAATTGATAGACATAAACTCAAAAAGATCATCGGTTTGAGGTTTAAAAAAATTTTAAGAAGATCTAAATATTTATTATTTTTCTTTAATAAAGAGATTGTAATGTTAGTGCATTTAGGTATGACAGGAAAATTTTTTTTCGTTAATCGCAAAAGAACAAAATATAAAACAAGTTTTTACTACGATATAAATGATGTTAAAGATAAAAAGCACGATCGCATAATCTTTGATTTATCAAATAATCAAAAACTAATTTATAATGATGTAAGAAAATTTGGTTTTATAAAGATTATTAAACGTGGCAATTTAGATCAAAATGAGCACCTTAAGCATTTAGGACCAGAACCATTAAATACTAAATTTAATATCAGATACTTTAAAAATTACATAATAGGTAAAGAAAGGACTATAAAAGACATTTTAATGGATCAAAAATTTATATCCGGACTTGGTAATATTTATGTAAACGAAGTTCTTTTTTTCAGCGGAGTAAGACCTGTGAAAAAAATTAAAAAACTAACAGACTCTGAAATTAAAAACATTATTAAATTTTCTAAAAAGATAATTTCAAAAGCTATTACTGCTGGAGGTTCATCTATAAAAGATTTTTCTAGTAGCAGTGGAAAAAAAGGTTCATTTCAGCAACATTTTAGCGTATATGGAAAAAAAGGTGAAAATTGCCCTACGGTTATGTGTAAAGGTAAGATTAAAAAAATTATTATAGCTAATCGAGCATCTTTTTTTTGCGCAAATTGTCAAAAATAATAAAGTTGACCGTAATAAATTGCACATATATACAAGCTTAAAAATATGCCTAATACCAAATCTGCAATCAGAAGAGTACGAAGGGTAAAAAAACAGACCCGTGTAAACAGAATAAGAAAAAGTAAGTACAAAAACGCAATCAAAGAAATGGATCTTTTGATCAAATCAAAAGATAAAGACAAAGCAAAGAAATATTTCTCAAAATTTCAATCAATTCTAATGCAGGTTGCCAAATCAGGTATTGTAAGCCGAAACACGGCAGCGAGAAAAATTTCTAGAGTATCAAAAAAAATTTTCTTTAAATAATCAATTTCAAGTTGATTGTTTAAAAAAAATGAATCTATATTTAGAATCATTAAACCAAATATTGAAACTTCAATCATAGAGTTGCAATTTTTTTTATTTCTATCTGAACGTTAGTTGTACAACCAAAAGCTAATTATTTTTTGTTTTTAAAAAAAAATTCTTGCAAAATTTTTTAAAAGGGAGTTTATAGAATTTCTTACTTAATTATCTTCATGGAAAATAAAAACATAAAAAAACAAAACGCTTTTATCTCAGAGGAAGAAAAAACGTTAAATTGGGATAATATACAGGATGCATTTAAAAAAACTTTTGGCAGCGAAGTCTATAATAGCTGGTTGCAAAAAGTCACATTAGTCAAAGAATATAATGATTATTTAATTCTCGGTGTTCCTACAAGATTTTTCAGAGATTGGATTGTTTCAAGGTATTTAGATAAAATTCTTGAACAGGTAAAAAGTTTTAAATTAAGCCTTAATCGAATTGAATTTAAAATTATAGAAGAGAATAAGCAAAATCAGGAATTCATAAAAATAGATGAACTGAACAAAGTAACAGAAATAAAAGACTCAATCCTCAATTACAATAGATTAAATCCGAATTTGAGTTTTGACAGCTTCATACAAGGTAAAAGTAATGATATCGCGTTATCTTATTCTAAAAAAGTTTGTGAACACTTATCTCGTTATAACCCTTTGTATATTTGCGGTGGCGTTGGATTAGGTAAAACGCACCTTTTAAACGCTATTGGACTAGAGCTTCAAAATGATAATAATGTGATGTTCATTTCAGCTGAAAGATTTATGTATCATTTTATCAAATCTATTAAAAAAAACGATATGGTCAATTTTAAGGATTTCTTCAGAAAATCGTCAGTTTTTATTATAGACGATATTCAATTTATAAGCGGTAAAGAAAGTCTTCAGGAGGAGTTTTTTCATACATTTAATAGTTTAATGGATAAAGGTTCACAGATTATTATTTCTGCTGATAGAGCTCCAATGAAATTGGACAGAGTTCAAGACAGAATCAAATCAAGATTATCAGGAGGCCTCGTTGTAGATATAGATGTGCCTGATCTTGAACTAAAGATAAAAATTATAAAAAAGAAAATAGAGGAAATTCAAAACCAATTTAAAGAAAATATTAACCTAAGCGATGACGTAGTCACTTATATTGCCAATGAAAGTAAAACTAACATAAGAGAACTTATCGGAGTATTAAATAGAATAATTGCATTTAGCAGAGTGCACAATAAAAATTTGACGATAAATGAGTGTAAAAATATTTTAAAAGACGTATTCAATCAAATCAGAGTCATTACCGTTGATAAAATACAAAATGTAGTTTCAAACTATTTTAATATTGCCTTAAGTGAGATGCTTTCACAAAGAAGATCACGACCATTAGCTAGGCCTCGTCAGATTGCAATGTATTTAGCAAAAAAAATGACAACTCGATCTTTACCAGAGATAGGACGAAGATTTGCAAATCGAGATCATACTACAGTTATTCATGCTGTTAAAACTATAACAAGGTTATCTGAACAAGACGAAGAGATGAAAAAAAATATTAGTCAGATTAAAAGTTTATTATTAGAACAATAACTAAATGCAATTTGTAGTTAAAAGGGATATTTTATTAAAATCATTAAATTTTGTTCAAGGAGTTGTCGAAAAAAAAAACACCCTTCCAATCTTATCAAACGTTTTACTTCAATTAAAAAATAATAGTTTATCGATTATAGCTACTGACCTCGATCTAATTTTTTATGATGAAATAAGTGATGTGAAAATTACTAAAGAAGGAAGCACAACAACCTCGGCCGCAATACTTTATGATATATTAAGAAAAATCTCATCGGACTCAGAATTAAATTTTGAATTAAAATCAGAAAATAAATTGAGTCTAAAAAGTGAGAATTCTGACTTTAATCTTTTATGTTTACCTACTGATAATTTTCCTACTTTTTCAGATGAATTTGAAAACCAAGAAATAAAGCTGAACAATAATAGATTCTTAAAACTACTTAACAAAACCAGGATATCAATTTCTAATGATGATACGAGACATTATCTTAATGGTATCTTTCTACACATAACTGAGGCTCATGGAAGAAATTTTTTAACAGGAGTTGCAACAGATAGTCATAGATTGTCTTCTAGCAGCTTAGAAATTGAGGATACGACAAACTTTACTCCAATTATTGTTCCTAGAAAAACAGTTTTTCAATTATGTTCACTCATATCTGAAACATCTGACCAATTAACAATGCAATCAAGTGAAAATAAAATTAAATTTTCTTTGGGAAAAATGAAATTAATCTCAAAAGTAATAGACGGGAAGTTCCCTGACTATAAGAAAGTTGTGCCAACTACTAACGATAAAACTCTTGTTGTTGAGTCAAAAGATTTTATTAATTCAATTGAAAGAGTAGCTAGTGTTTCATTGGACAGAAAAGAAGGTGTTAAACTAGCTATCAGTAAAGATAATATACAACTATCAGTTAATAGTGCTAATTCTGGAGAAGGAAATGAAAAAATAAAAGCTGAATTTAATTCAGAAAATTTGAATATAAGTTTCAATTCAAAATATTTAATTGATATAGCTTCAGAGGTTGAAGATAAAAATTTAAAAATGAATTTAAAGGATTCTGTTTCCCCGGTGTTAATAGAAGACATTGCTGATAAGAATAGTTATTACGTCATAATGCCCATGAAAATTTAGTTTTTTACACTTTTAAAAATAATATAAATTTCTGCCCTAGAATTGTTGGTACTAGATAGTTTTAAGTCACTTTGACCATGTGCCATTTTATATTGGATCAAAAAAATGATATAACTTTAGAATTCAAAAAAATAATGTCTAAAAAATCTGAACTAATTAAAAATACATCATATGGTGCGGACTCAATAAAAGTCTTAAAGGGTCTTGATGCAGTAAGAAAAAGGCCAGGCATGTATATAGGTGACACGGATGATGGCTCAGGTTTGCATCACATGGTTTTTGAAGTAGTAGATAATTCAATCGATGAAGCATTAGCTGGACATTGCAAAAATATTAGTATTTTCATTAACTCAGATAACACTGTCACTGTAGAGGATGATGGAAGAGGAATTCCTGTTGACATGCACAAAGGTGAAAAGATGTCAGCAGCAGAAGTAATTATGACACAACTGCATGCAGGAGGAAAATTTGACCACGATTCTTACAAAGTATCAGGAGGGTTACATGGGGTTGGAGTTTCTGTTGTAAATGCTTTATCAGAAAAATTAGACTTAAATATATTCAGAGAAGGAAATGAATATGAAATAAAATTCAAAGATGGAAACTCGATCAAACCACTTAAAAAATTAGGAAAAACAAAAAAAAATGGAACAAAAATAACCTTTTTGCCATCAAAACAAATTTTTTCTTCAATTAAATTTAGCACAACAACGCTTGAGAAAAGAATCAGAGAGCTAGCTTTTTTAAATAAGGGAATAGCTATAAAATTAGTAGATAATACCTCAAAAAAACCAAAGGAATTCATACACAAGTATGATGGAGGTATTTTAGAATTTGTAAAACATATAAACAATAAAAAACCTATCTTAGTAAATAAAAATGAGAAAGAGGCGTTTAAAAAACCTGTTTACGTTACAGCAACAAAAAACAATGTTGTTGTTGAGTGCTCTTTTGAATGGAATGCTGGATATTCTGAAGAAGTACTGCCTTTTACAAATAATATACCCCAAAAAGATGGTGGAACGCATTTGCTAGGTTTTAGAAGTGCATTAACACGGGTGATCAATAAATATTTTGCTGATAGAAACAATAAAAAAAATAAAATTACGTTATCTGGAGAAGATATAAAAGAAGGATTGACTGCAGTGCTTTCTGTTAAAATGCCAGACCCAAAATTTTCGTCTCAAACAAAAGATAAACTAGTTTCATCTGAAATTAGAAATATTGTAGAGCATATAATCAATGAAAAAGTCTCAACTTGGTTTGATCAGAATCCATCAATAGCTAGAACTGTTTTGGAGAAAATAACGCAAGCAGCAATGGCAAGAGATGTTGCAAGAAAAGCTAGAGACAGCGTGAGAAGAAAAGGAACATTTGAATTATCAGGTTTGCCAGGAAAACTTGCAGATTGTCAAATTCAAAAACGAGAAGGAACAGAATTATTTATTGTTGAGGGCGACTCAGCTGGAGGATCTGCAAAACAAGGAAGAGTAAGAGAATATCAAGCGGTATTACCTTTGAGAGGAAAAATATTAAATACTTTCGTAAATGGAAAAACAAATGGTGAAGATCATTCAACAAAAGCTTTGTCAAAAATGATGTCTTCTAATGAGATTGTTACTCTTATAAATGCTTTAGGAACAGGATCTAAAGATTTTAATATTGAAAATTTGAGGTATGATAAAATTGTAATTATGACAGATGCAGATGTTGATGGATCTCACATCAGAACACTTTTATTGACATTTTTTAACAATTATCCCTTCAACCAATTAATTGAGAATGGACATATATATCTTGCACAACCGCCTTTGTTTAAAGTTACAAAATCAAATAAAAGCATTTATATAAAAGATGAAAGAGCGCTGGAGGACTATATTATGAAATCATCTAAAAGTGATAAAAAGCTCAAAAAAGGATCCTCTGATTACAATAAATATATGCAAAGCCAAAGGGAAAAACTGTCAATCCAACGATTTAAAGGTTTAGGTGAGATGAACCCAGAAGAACTTTGGGAAACAACATTAAATCCAGACAATAGAACAATGTTAAGGGTTCAATACACTAAGGGAACAAAAGATAAGTCTAAAGAAGATCAAAAAATGATTAAGATATTAATGGGTGATGAGGTGGCACCTAGAAAAGATTTCATTACTAATAATGCCTTAGATGTAACTAATTTAGATATCTAATTCTACATGAATTTTTCAACTCTCTTTCGTACAAAAGAGAATCTAAATTTAGATAAAAATACACTCACGATTTTACGGTATATTGCCATTTTTGGTCAATTCATTGCAATAAACATTGTCTTTTTTTTCTTGAATCTAAAATTTCCTATAAAAGAGAGTTACATAATAATCTCAGTAGGGGTAATAACAAATTTATTTCTTCAATTTAAAATAAAAGTAAATCAACTAAAAGATACTTACGCATCACTATTTCTATTATATGACCTTTTCCAATTGAGTGCTCTTTTATATTTGACAGGAGGTATTTTAAATCCTTTTGTGATTTTAATGATTATACCAACAATTGTTTCATCAACATTTCTAAGCATGGGAACAACAATTATTTTAGGCGTGATCACTTCATTTTTATTATTTTTACTTTCTCACATTCATCTTCCTTTACCGGGGATCGACTCAAATATTTTTGATGTACCTAATTTTTATAAACAGGGTATTTTAATCGCTATATTAATAGGACTTATATTTTTAAGCTACTTCGGAATTAGATTTTCTGGAGAGACAAAAAAAAGATCAGAGGCATTAAATAAATTACAAGAAGTTATATCAAAAGAATATGAACTTGAGTCATTAGGTGGACAAGCAGCTGCAGCAGCACATTCTTTAGGAACACCATTGGCCACTATTAGTGTAGTGGCAAAAGAATTAAAAAAGGAAATTGGTGATGATAAAGAATTTTCTAAAGATATAGACTTACTTATCAGTCAAACAAAAAGATGTAGTGAAATATTAAAGCAAATATCAAAAAAACAAATAGAAGAAGATATATTTTTAAGCTCAATAAAATTCGAAGATCTTCTGGAAGAAATTGTTAATTCATTTAAAGAAACTTCATCAAAAAAAATAGATCTTTTGGTAGATAATGATCAAAATAAAATTGCTATTCAAAGAACACCTGAAATAATTTACGGTCTTAGAAATTTTATAGGTAATGCAGTAAAATTTTCTAAGAGCAGAGTTAAAATTTATTTAAAAAGTGATCAAAATTTAATAGAAATTAAAATTAATGATGATGGTCCGGGAATACCTGAGGACATTATCCAAAAAATTGGAGAACCTTACATTAAATCAAGATCTAAAGAGTTAAGCTCTAATTCTGGTCTTGGTTTAGGAACTTTTTTGGGTAAAACACTATTAGAGAGGCAAAAAGCTAAATTGTTATTTCGTAGAAATAGTGACTTGGGTGGAGCGTTAGTGATAATTTCGTGGAGTCCAAATAGTTTTATTAACTCTTAAATTCAAAAGTGTAAGCCAGAATTTTATAAGCAAGTTTTGCCACAAGAAAATTGTAGCTATCAAAGTTTTTTATAGGAGCCAATTCATTAATATCTGCTCCTACAATATTAGAAATCTGACATACTTTCTTGATAATAGGTAAAACGTCTTCCCAAAGAAGACCTCCAGGTTCAGGTGTGCCCGTTGCTGGCATTATACTAGCATCTAAACCATCTACATCAAAAGTGATGTAGACTGTTTTACCTTTAAAAAATTTTTCGATTTTCGTGAGATCCCAGTTTTTCTTATCTTTACCCCAAAAAATTTCAATTCTATCTCTATTATTATTATAAAAATCCATTTCTTGCTTTGAGAGATTTCTTACACCAAATGAAATAACTTTTACATTTTTATTATCTAAACATCTTTTTATCGCTGAAGCATGAGAAAATTTTTCTCCTTGGTAACTTTCTCTTAGATCTGCATGTGCATCAAAGTGAAGGAGAGTTATTTCATTATATTTTTTCACAATAGGTTTTATAGAACCTGGTGTTATTGAATGTTCACCTCCAAAAACCATAGGAAATTTATTATCAGAAATTATTTTTTCATTAATACTTGATAATTGGTCTAAGGCTTGATTAATTTTTTTTTTTATTGGAAATGGTTTTAAAGTTTTTATACCAATTTCTTTATGTGGTTCTTTATTAAGTTCTTCGTCAAATAATTCGACCTGATGTGATGCTTTAATAATCTCTTTAGGTCCATTTTTTGTTCCCGCGCCATAACTTACGGTTTTCTCAAGACCAAAAGGAACAATTATAACCTTAGGATCTAAATTTTGGGCAGCGTCGTAACCCAAAAAACCTTTTTTTTGACTTAAATATTTCATCAAGAGTTAAAAATCTTTGAGAAATTTCTTTTTTCTCTTTTTAGCCAATTTTTACGATGGTAAGCGTCACTAGCAATTAGCGGAAGTACACTAGTTGCTTCAGCAAAAACCATCTGCTCTTTAGTTATATCAACTTTACCCCAAGAACTTGCTTCTTTTAATGTTGAACTACTGCAAGCTCCATCTCTAGTGTCAGCAACTGTTATTTGTATAGCATATTTATGCATGTCAACTTTTTTTCCTAATAACTCTGCACACACCACAGTATCTTGTATAAAATTTTTGGGAACACCGCCTCCAATCATAAGTAATCCCGATTGTTTAGACTGTAATTTGATTTCAGTCAGTTCTCTAAATTCTCTTATTGAGTCCATAGTAATATGTTTACGCCGATTTTGTTCTTGGTGCATTACTAAGCCAAAACCCGCAGAACTGTCCGTGAAAGCAGGGCAAAAAATAGGAACATTATTATCGTAAGCAGTCTCAATTAAAGAATTTTTTTTTTTTGAGTTTGATTTCAAATACTTTCCTAATTCATTGATGAATTCTCTAGAAGTGTAAGACTTTGGTTCTAAGGTATTAGCAATGTCACAAATTTTTTGGTCACACGCTTGCAACTCTTCTTCATCAATATAGGTATCATAAATCCTATCAATATAATTTTTTCGAAGCTCTCTATCGTCTTGAAATTGGGATCCTTGATAGTGTTTAAAACCTAGTGCTTCAAAAAAGTCCATATCAATAATAGATGCTCCTGTAGCTACAATTGCATCAACCATGTTATTTTTAACTAAATCAGTATACAAATTCATACAACCTCCAGCAGAAGTTGACCCAGCTAATGTTAAAAAAATAGAACAATCATGATCCGCTAACATTTCGTTATAAATACCAGCTGCTCTTGCTGTATCTCTTGAAGTGAAAGACATCTTGCTCATCCCATCAATGATTGTCCTAGCGTCAAATGATTTAATATCAATGTGCTCTACGGGATTATTTAGAAGAGATTTTTTATTATGTCCGATTTTTGGACCATTACCTTTACCCATTAAGCTACAAGAGAGTCAACTTTATCGTTTGATCCCTCATAAATACTCATGATTGGTTTATCATATACTTCAAATATTTCGTTTGAATAAAACCCATTAAAATTAGTTCTAAAAGTTAAACCGTAAGCCCCAAGTTGACCTAGCTCAATATAATCACCTTCCTTTATATTGTTGGGCAGTAGAAAGGGGCCTTTCATATAATCTAGACTATCACAAGTTGGGCCAAATAAACTAAAGGCAGTTAATTTTTTAGATTGAACTCTACCATCTGTTATCATTTTTGTTGGAAAAATAAAATTTGGGACACCCGCATCAAACAAAGAACCATAAGTACCATCGTTGATATAAAGATTTTGTTTTTTTCTTAAAATTACTTTAACAATTGTTGAACCGCTTTCTGCAACAATTGCTCTTCCTGGTTCACATATGATCTCTGGAAGTTTATTTAATTTTAAATTCTTAAGAGCTTTCTTAATTTCATCCATATAATTTACTAATGGCTCAGGTTTTAAATCAGGATAAATAGCTGGAAAACCTCCTCCTACATTAATTATATCAGGAATAATTTTTGTTTTTTTAATTATATTTCCAATTTCTCTTATTCCTTTGGTGTATGAAATTTTTTCCATACACTGCGATCCAACATGAAAACTTATACCTAATTTCTTTGAGTGTTCTTTACATAGTCTTACAAGGCCTAAAGCTTCAGATGGCAGCGCGCCAAATTTTCTTGATAAATCAATCTCGGCATGTTCATTAGAAATAGCTATTCTTACAAATAATTTTAAATCTTTTGCTTGATTTGTCGCCTCAAGAATTTTTCTTAGCTCATCTTTATTATCTAAAGAAAAACTTTTAACACCATAATCGAAGTAAGCGGATGAGATACTCTCTTTGCTCTTAATTGTATGCATAAAATGTAATTTAACATCTGAATTAATTTTTTTAATAAGTTTAATTTCTTTAAGAGAAGCTACGTCAAAATCTTTTATTCCATTCGCTATAATCTGCTTTATCACTTTTTCATGAGGATTGGTTTTCACAGCGTAAAGTATTTTACCTGGGAAGTTATCTTTAAAAAATTTTATGGATTTTCTAATCTCTTCATTCCGTATACAGTATACGGGATAATCTGGTTTTAATAAGTTAACTAGTTCGTTAACTGATTTAAATTTTCGCATTTCATGTGTCCCCCGTTAGTTTACACAAAGGCTTTTTAAAAAATTTAGTAAAAAAAACCTTGATTAATTTGCGTTTAAGGTTTTTTTTACTTTATGTAAAGAAAAAAAAGGCTGTTTTGTACTGTTGTAATTATGTCCACAGTACCCATATAGTCTTAGTATGAGAGCACAAAAAAATATACCTGAGCAGCTAAAACTGTCTGATTTTGAGGACAAAGTATTGCTTATTTTGGATGACGACGACCCTCTAAGAGGTAGGCTTGCTAGAGCTATGGAAAAGAAGGGTTTTCAAGTGAAAGAAGCTAAAACAGTATCCGAGGGTCTAAATATTGTTAAAACAACACCCCCAGGTTTTGCTTGTGTAGATTTAAGGCTTGAGGATGGAAATGGTCTGGATGTAGTTAAAGAGCTCTCTAAGAATAAAAAAGATGCAAGAATAGTTATGTTAACGGGATACGGGAATCTACCTACAGCTGTAGCGGCAGTTAAGGCAGGAGCTATTGATTACATTGCCAAGCCTGTAGACGCAGACGATGTTGAGTCGGCTCTATTAGCCTCACCTGAGTCAAAAGCAAGGCCTCCAGAAAATCCAATGTCCGCTGATAGAGTTAAATGGGAACACATTCATCGTGTGTTTGAATTGTGCAACAGAAATGTTTCTGAAACTGCAAGAAGACTTAAGATGCACAGAAGGACTCTTCAGAGAATACTTTCTAAAAGATCTCCAAGATAAAATTAAATTAATTTTTTTATTTTTTTTAATTGATTGATTGCAAAAGTAGCAATAAGAATTTTAAAAAGTTCTGCAAGTAAAAAAGGTTGCGCCCCTAATTGGAAAATAGGTTTGCTCCAGCCTATTAAATTTCCAAGCCAAAACATACCCAGAATGTAAATAAAACTTGTTGCTAAAGAAAGTTTTAAAAAGTTTTTAAATAAGTTATTGTCATAAACAAACTTGCCAGAAATATAAACAGCTATGAGGAAACCTAATAGATAGCCCATTGTAGGACCCGTGAAGTAAATTAATCCCATTCCTTTTTCAGGAGTTCCTGAGAACACAGGTAATCCAATTATACCCTCTAATAAATACAAAGAGACTGTTACCAAACCTAATTTCCAACCAAAACTAATTCCTATTATTAAAACTACTAATGTTTGCATTGTCATTGGAACAGGATAGAAAGGAATTTTAATTTTTGAAGAAATAGCTAAGGCTATGCTTCCCATTAGAACTAAAAAAACATATTTTAGTAATCTAGCTTGTTTTAAACTTTTAATTAATTCCATATATCTAAATAAACTTTTTTTTCATTAAAATCTAGTGCTTTGTTAATTGAACAAATACATCTTCTAAGTCGCCATCATCTGTAGAAATATCCTCAATAACAATGTTGTTTTGATTAAAATAATTTATTATTTCACCAAAGTTAAATGAATTCTTTTCATAAGTTGTAGTAATTTGATTTTTCGAAATGATTTTAAATTTAATCCCTTTCATAAGTAAAGGAAGACTCAAATCCACATTTTTAACTTTAAAATTGATTTTTTTAGTTTTAATTCTTTCTAAAAGTTTTTCGGTAGTATCTAAAGCAACCAAATTACCCCTATCGATAATAGCTATGCGATCACACATTTCTTGTGCTTCTAAAAGATAGTGAGTAGTTAAAATTATTGTTACACCCTCCTTGTTAAGTTTTTTTACATTATTCCAAAGAATATTTCTAAGCTCTACATCCACTCCTGCTGTAGGCTCGTCCAAAATTAATATTGGAGGCTGATGAACCATTGCTTTTGCAATCAAGAGTCTTCTTTTCATACCACCAGATAAACTTCTTGAATAGGCATTAGCCTTTCCCTCCAAAGAAACCATTTGAAGTATTAAGTCTGTAATTCTATCTAATTTGGCAACTCCATAAAGACCAGCTTGCAGTTCCAATAATTGTTTTGGACTAAAAAAAGCATCAAGGTTTACTTCTTGAGGAACTATTCCTATAGAAGCTTTAACTTGTCTTGGGTTTTTATCTAGATCAAAGCCCCAGACATTAACACGTCCAGATGTTTTAGTTACTGTTCCTGCTAAAATACTTAAAAAAGTTGTTTTGCCAGCACCATTTGGTCCAAGCAGCCCAAACACTTCTCCTTCTTTAACTTCAAAAGTTAAATCCGTAATAGCTTTTGTTTCTTTTTTTGTTTTAGAATTCGAATAGATTTTATTAAGATTTTCAACAGTTAAAGCATTATTTGGCATAATTTTTCAATCTTAGTTAAGAATTCAATGTAATATGTATATATGAGTTCAATAAAAAAAACAGACCATTTTTATCTCATTGATGGATCAGGTTACATATTCAGAGCTTATTACGCGTTACCGCCTTTATCTAGAAAAAGTGATGGGCTACCCACAGGAGCTGTAAGTGGTTTTTGTTCAATGCTTTTTAAACTTTTAGAGGATGCTAGATCTGATGACTCAAAAAATAAACCAAGTCATTTTGCTGTTATATTTGACTCAGCAAGAAAAAATTTTAGAAACGAAATTTACAGTGACTATAAAGCAAATAGGGCCGAAGCACCTGACGATTTAGCTCCTCAATTCGAATATATAAGGAAATCTGTTGAGGCTTTTAATTTACCATCTATTGAACTTCTAAATTATGAAGCAGATGATCTCATAGCCACTTATGCAAAAAAAATTACAGAAGCAGGTGCAAAGGTTACTGTAATATCATCGGATAAAGATTTAATGCAGTTAGTATCAAATAAGGTCAGACTATTTGACCCCATGAAAAGTAAAGTAATAGGAAAAAAAGAAGTAATTGAAAAATTTGGAGTTAAACCAGATCAAGTAATCGATGTGCAATCACTTGCTGGAGATAGTTCAGATAATGTGCCAGGGGTTCCTGGTATTGGCATTAAAACAGCTGCAGAACTGATAAATAAATATAAAACTCTGGAAAATTTATTAAAAAGGGCATCAGAAATACCACAGAATAAAAGACGAGAAACATTATTGTCAAATAAAGATAAAGCTATGATTAGTAAGCAATTAGTTACTTTAAAAAATGATGTTCCACTAAAAAATGATGCCGCTGACTTTATCATTAAAGATATAAATAAAGATAAACTTTACGATTTTTTAAGAGATATGGAGTTTAATAGGCTGCTGAGCCAGGCAATTAGTTTTTATGGTGAGCCAGGGAATAAAGATTTTAAAGAAAAAACTCAAGAAAAAAAAATCAAAAAGATCAATACCAAGAATTACAAAATTATTTCAAAAGAAAAACAACTGGATGAATTAATAAAAAAATTAGATGAAAAATCAGTAATAGCTGTTGATACTGAAACTTCGTCTCTAAATCCACAAGAAGCAGACCTCGTTGGTGTGTCATTATGTTATGAGGCCAATGCAGCTTTTTATATCCCAGTAGGTCATAAAGAAAAAACAGAATTAAAAAAGGATGTAGTTTTGAAAAAACTTAAACCAATTTTAGAGGACCCAAGTATAAAAAAAGTTGGTCAAAATATAAAATACGATTTTATAATATTTAAAAACCACGGTGTTGAATTAAGCTCGATAGAAGACACGATGTTACTTTCGTATACATTAGATGCCGGAAATAATAGACATAATATGGATACTCTATCTGAACTGCATCTCAGTCATAAAACAATCTCTTATAAAGAAATAGTTGGAACTGGAAAAAAACAATTAAATTTTTCAGAAGTAGATCTTAAATCTGCAACCGAATATGCAGCTGAAGATGCAGACATAACTTTAAGATTATATGAAGTCTTATCTGAGAGAGTATCTGAAGAGAAGTTAGAAAGAGTTTATGAAGAATTCGAAAAACCAATGATAAAAATTCTTTCGAAGATTGAAATGAGCGGTATAAAAGTTGACGACGCTTACCTAAAAAAACTTTCCAAAAAATTCAAAGAAAGATTAATAACTATTGAAAAAGAAATTTACAAAATATCAGGTAAAAAATTTAATATTGGTTCACCAAAACAACTAGGAGAAATTATTTATAATGAGTTGAAAATAGCTAAATTAAAAAAAACAAAAAAAGGTAGTTTAGCGACAAGCGCTAAAATTTTAGAAGACCTAGCATTAACTGGGCATAGATTTCCTAATTTAGTTTTGGAGTGGCGCCAGGTTTCAAAGCTAAAAAGTACCTATACAGATGCTTTGCAAGACCATATAAGTAAAAAAACAAAAAGAGTTCATACTTCTTTCTTACTTGCTGCAACTAATACTGGTAGACTAGCATCGAGCGACCCAAATTTACAAAATATTCCAATAAAAACTTTAGATGGCAAAGAGATAAGAAAAGCATTTATAGCAGAAAAAAATAATTTACTTATTTCAGCAGATTATAATCAAATAGAAATGAGAATTCTTGCTGATATGGCAGATGTAAAAGAACTAAAGAAAGCTTTTAAAAATAATCAGGATATTCATTCTTTAACAGCAAGCCAAGTTTTTAACGTTCCGATTGCAAAAGTTACAGACGATTTTAGACGAAAAGCAAAGGCAATTAATTTTGGAATTATTTATGGAATAACACAATATGGATTAGCTAAACAAATATCAGTGTCAAATGAAGAAGCTTTAAGTTTCATTAATTCATATTTTAAAAAATTTCCTGAGATAAAAGATTATATGAATACGACAATTAAAACTTGCAGGAAGCAGGGCTTTGTCACAAATATTTTTGGAAGAAGGATACATCTAAGAGGGATTAATGATAAAAATTTCAGTGTGCGGGCGTTTCAGGAAAGAGCAGCAATTAATGCCCCAATACAAGGATCAGCTGCAGATATCATTAGGCTAGCAATGATTAAAATTGATAAGATTCTTGAAGAAAATAAAAAAGCAAACATGCTTTTACAAATTCATGATGAACTTATCTTTGAGTGTTTAAAAAAAGATGAAAATGAAGTTAAAAAAATCGTTAAAGAAGCAATGACTTCAGTTTCAAGCTCAAACCATCATATTTTTTCAATTCCCTTAGAAGTTAGCATTAACTCAGGTAATAATTGGGGTGAGGCCCATTAAGCGCCTAAATTTTGACAACATAATTAAGAAAATGAAAATATGACTCAAACAATTGCTTTAGTTGATGACGATAGAAATATACTTACTAGCATAAGCATAGCTTTAGAAAGGGAAGGATTTAAAGTTCAAACCTACATTGATGGAGAGTCAGCTTTAATTGGATTAACTAGAAATCCACCAGACTTAGCGATTTTAGACATAAAAATGCCAAGGATGGATGGAGAAGAATTATTAAAAAAACTTAAAAAAAAAATGTCAATTCCAATAATTTTTTTAACCTCAAAAGATGATGAAGTTGACGAATTGCTTGGTTTGAAGTTAGGAGCTGATGACTTTGTCAAAAAATCTGGAGGATTTTCTACTAAAGTTTTAATAGAAAGAATAAGGGTTCAATTAAGGAAAAAAAATAATACTATTGATGATACAAAAAATATCATTAGTCACGGTAAATTAAAACTAGATCCTGCTCAGCTCGAGTGTGAATGGAACGGAAAAGCTTTACCAGATAAGCTGACCACTACTGAATTTTTAATCGTCAAAGAATTAGCCAAAAGGCCTGGAGTAATAAAAGAAAGAGCACATTTAATGGATATAGCCTATAAGGAAAATACAGAAATTGAGGATAGAACAATTGATAGTCACGTAAAAAGAATAAGAAAAAAGTTTAAAAAGGTTGATGAAAAGTTTTCTGCAATTGAAACTAGATATGGAAGTGGGTATAGATGGAATGTTAGCTAATGAAAC
>Ga0181422_1000012_pt1 | contig 52896 bp, 81 predicted proteins | sample 45SPOviralmetaG_FD_130147 | JGI IMG/M metagenome (GOLD analysis project Ga0181422, IMG submission 130147) | Marine viral communities from the oligotrophic San Pedro Time Series (SPOT) site, San Pedro Channel, CA, USA - 45 SPOT_SRF_2013-07-18 | ecosystem: Environmental > Aquatic > Marine > Strait...
AATTATCGATTCATCGACTTTCAAAAAAATATTTCCAAAAGTCAAGTTAAAAGCTGGGATGCAAAGCGACATAGGCTGGTCTGTCGACTTTGATTATGCGGGCATCACTCGTATTGGTGACGAGGAATTTACCTTAAGAGCAGCTGGTCTGAGAGGTTCGATTACGTCTAAACGAGCTCACCTCGTGATCGTGGATGACCCTATTAAATCAAGTACCGATATTAAAAACCCTACTGTTCGTGAGGAGATGAACGGTAACTGGTCATCGGTCATTGCTCCCATCGTGTTTGAGGGAGGTCGATCTATCTGTCTAGGAACTCGTTTTCACCCTTTGGATATACATAAAACAATGTTTATCCCGCAGAAGGGCTGGAAACAAGTCTCACAAGAAGCACTCACGTACAACAAAGACGGGGAAGCGGTTAGTTATTGGCCTGAGCAGTGGTCTGTCGAATATCTGCAAGGCCAAAAAGAACTGGATCCTGTTGCTTTTGCTTACCAGTACCAGCAACAACCTGTAATGACTTCAGATCTCGTCCTTTCTCCTGACTTGATCGTTAAAGGGGAAGTCGAAACTGAGTTTGATTCCTTGGCTGTAGGGATCGATCTATCCGCCAGCAAGAACGAGACTTCTGATTACACCGCTTTTGTTCTCGGTGGGAGACTCGGGGACAAATACTACGTCATCGATGCACATCAGGTGCGGACCATAGGCAACCTTGAAAAGATTGACTTGTTGTGCGACATGTTAGTTGAGTGGGGAATCCTAGAACTACAGAACGATCAACATTTCCCCACGTACTCCACAGTGACTCTCGTTGTTGAAGCTGTGGCTTATCAGGCTTCTCTTGCGGCTGACCTTCGTCGTGTCTTGTTAAACGAAAGAGGTCTAGGTAATCTGCATGTCCACGAAGTAAAAGGATTCCGGGGAGATAAAGTCGCGAGGTTCAGAGGTACTCTCGGTCTTTTGGAAAATAAAAAAGTTATTTTTAACAAATACAGGAAGTTCGATGCTCTTATAGATCAGCTAATTAACGTAGGGGCGACGTCTCATGATGATCTTCTCGACGCTTACACTTGGCTTATGACTTATCTTCAACGTCGCGGAAACTTCTCTGTTGAGTTCTAATGTCTTCTATTTACATCTCTGTCACAGCTTACAATCCACTAAGCCGCATTGAGACTCTTCTTGAAGTTTTAAAGGGTTATGAGACTCTTGATCTGGATAAAGAAATTGATATTACGATCGATCATGAACATGCTTATGACCTAGATGAGTTCTCATTAATAGTTGCCGGTAACACTAACTTAAAACGCGTAAGCTTTACTGTAGCGTCTCCAGAGTATGTAGGTTACTCACTTTGCTGGGCACACAAACCGTCTCTAGCTTACCAAGTTGTAAATAAAAAACATGATTATTACATGTACTCAGAAAATGATATTCTTTTTACTAAGAAACAATTTGATTACTGGATCGAATATAAAGATGTTTTAAAAGAAGAAAATCAAGAACCAGGTTTTTGTCGAGTCGAAAAAGTACAAGATAAATTTATTCCTTTTGACAACTACCGTCGCTGGAATTTAAGTGGTGTCACCCCAGATGTTTGGGGACCAATCGGATACAACTGCGGTTTTAAATTCCGTCCGGCTGAGTCCGGTGTGATTGGTTTTACAACACTAGGTAACCCATACGGTGGTTTTATGATCATGGATCAAGAAGACTCTGAAGAGTACATTCGCTCAGACAGCAGTCACCCTGTAAAAAGTCACGCAAAAATTGGTTTAAGAAACTGGCCGATTGCCGATCGATCATCAATGGGTTTGGCTTTTGAAAAACTGCTCCCAGGGCAAGAACATCGCCGAGCTATTCCTCTGATAAACGAAAATGGAAAAATTAAAATCCCTGAGTGCGCCTTAGTTCAGCACTTGGATAATAAGTACTCCTCTGCACTTTTAAAAAACTCTCCTATGATCGACACAGACACAATGTTTACATACTGACATGTTCTCTTACTCCGATGACACCATCACCCTGGGAGGTATCGAGTTTGACATGGCTATGCCGAGTATTTTTCCCGGCAGCACTGTGGACCACCCCAGTCACTACAACCAAGGTGATGTCGAGTGCATTGACGCAATGCTTGCTGCAGCTGGAAAAGATGCTGTACAAAACTTTTGTCACCTCTCTTGCATGAAGTATCTCTGGCGCTTTCAACACAAGAACGGAGTTGAAGATTTAAAAAAAGCTGATTGGTACTTAAAAAAGCTTATTGAGCTGAATAAGTTAGACTGACAGAAAGAATTCACAAATGGACATCCGCGCTTTCGGATCTGTATACGGGCAGACGCCCATACTGCCTTACGCAAGTGGGTTTGTTTGGGTGCCTTCGGACGGTCAAAAAACTTTTCCTACCTGCCGTTCTCTATTCGTCGAATCTAAAAGTACTCCTGGGACAGATGACGTTTATGTACGTCTAAACGACATGGGAGAAAATCAATTTATACATATTGAAAATGTTGATGGCAATATCGAGTTGCCTTTTGGGGCAGTTACACTAAGCGGAGGTTCTGTGAACGGCGTAGTCGTCCTTTACTAATAGGACTATGAATTTATTTAAGTGGACTGCATTAGGAGTCGGTAGTGTTGTTGCTGTAGCACACATTGGTGTGTTGGGGCACATTATCAAAGCAACGAAAGCTCCACAAGCTCCAGTTATAAATTTTCCCAGAGGAGATTATTCTTCTTACAAAGTCAAAGCAGATAAAGAAGGTTATACAGTCGAATACAAAGCAAACGATCCTACTGTTCTTGAGTCACAAAAATCTTTATCGCTAGATAAGGAAAAGAAAGGATTTTTCGGTGGTGGTAGTGAAAATCGTCACGAGTGGCGCAAAGACCAGTTCACTATGGACGGCACTAGGAACCTAGGAGGTGTCGTAGCAGATGGTGAGGGAAAGTCTGCAAAAGACATAGAGTGCATCGTGGCGGACGCTGGAGCACGGTCACAAGGTGCAATGGCCGGAACTAGTATTGCTGCTGGTGTTGGTGTTCCTGCTGTTATCGGTATCCCGTATGTTGGGTGGCTAGCTGCTGGATGGGTTTCACTATTAGGCGGAAAATTAGGTTCTGCTGCTGGATCTACCGTTGGTAGCATAGTTAATGACTGCTAAATAAAGATGAGTTTTACTGGTTACTCCGATATTTTTGCTGATCGTTACGGACGGTCTATTGCCGCCGCTGATAATCAAAGGCGTCGGGATCAAGAATCCACACAGCAATTCGCTGGGCAAGTTCAGTCAGACTTGAATCAAGAAGCCGGTGGCCCTGTTCCTCCAACAATGCCGGACGATGGGAGTAACCCGCAGTTTGATACTGGTATGGACGAGGAAGTAAACGAAAACGTAGAACGCACTAAAAATTACTTACTGGAAGTATCTAAGAAACGCTTGAATCAAGTAGCAGACGTCTAAGACTGAGGTAGCATATTGCTACTCGAATCGTTCTTCTGTGCTGATCGATTGCTTTCCTTATTTCAATGAAAAGGAGCTATTAGAACTTCGTATCAAAACTCTCTACGATCATGTAGATGGCTTCTTGATAACAGATGCTAATTATACGCACAGAGGGGAACCTAAAGAATTTACTTGCGTTAATACTCTCAGAGAGCTCGGGATTCCCGAAGACAAAGTGCAAGTGCTCCACGTTGAGTTACCTACGTACGAAGAAGCACCAGACCCCTGGGTCAGAGAAAGAGGACAGAGAGACGCTTTAAGTGTTGGTTTATTTCAGCTGCCAGGAGATACTTTTTTTATATGCTCCGATTGTGACGAAATAGCAAATCCGGAAAAGCTAGAAGAGGTAAAACAAGCTGTTCTAGATAACCCTGATAAGACAGTTCGTTTGAGTATGTCTATGCACTACGGACGAGCTGACCGACAGCTTCAATCACCACAAGAAGAAAAATTCGATTGGCGCTGTGGGGTAGTTAGTACGGTTGATGGTCTAAGGGAATTCGGAACTCTTTCTTCGTTACGAGCCACTACGAACAATTATTACGTAGGTGAACGTGATGCAGGGTGGCATTTTAGCTGGATGGGTGATGCAGATAAACGACGAACTAAGTTACGCTCCATCGCTGAGTATTACATCTGGGATAAACCTGAAGTACAGGAGTTGTGTGACGAATTCAAACCTGAAGAAGGCAACACAGACATGCTTGGTCGTCAGGATCATTTGTTGACTTCGTATCCAGTGGATAAACTTCCTGAAGGTGCCCTTAGAATAGAAAGAGTTAGAAAATACCTTTTACCTGATGGCTGACAAAATGCCTGCGGAGGTTTTGGCTAAGTTCCAAAAGGATCGCGACGAAAAAAAGGCTCCTAGTGGTGACGAGGTTAAGATGGAAAAACAGAAACGGGCTAAAGAAAAAGCTCGTTCCTTCAAAGAAAAGAAGTAATTTTTTAAATGGCAGCCTCACTTGACACGCGGAATAAGTTCGAGGAGATCTTAGAGGCTGCTCGGACTCAAGGTCGACAGAACCAAGCTGCAACCATGGTGGTGCTGAGCCACTTGCAGCAGATGACCCTCTTGATGATTAAAAAGGGGATCTCTTTTTACTGCGACCAAGACACTCTAAAAAGCAGAACAAGATTTCTGCACGATGTGATCGAGTTAAATCGGCTTGATATTCGTTTTCCAGCGATTATCCGAAACTTCCTAATTGATGGTTGTGGCCTGTTTTACTTCCGCCCAGATCAAAAACTTAAATATCAAATCTATTTCTTTAACAAAAATCAATATCGGGTCTTTCACGATCTGAATGGTCAAATTGAAGAAGTCGTAATTATTTACGATTACAAAGTAAAGAACGCCACCCTTGGTCTACCGAGCGATGTCTACGGACAAAACAAACGGTATGTTCGACTTTCGATTACAGCTGAGACAATCAGCGAAGTTGAGTCTGACTCAGAACTAAGTTTCGAAGTAGAACCAGGCCCAGGTATCAACGGCACTAAAGTTCGCGCAAATTCTCTTGGTTTTGTGCCCGCTGTTGAATGCTTAAACAAACCTAACGCCAGCGGCACAGAAGGAGAAGGTGATTTTGATCCGTTTATGGAGCAAATTGTGCTTCATAACGAGATGATCACCAACATCTCAAAGAATATTGAATTTTTTGGTAACCCTACTCTGATCTCCAGCCGACCACGGTCTGACCTGGTCGAAGCTGCTGATGCCGGAAGTGCTTTCCGTCCCACAATCAGTTCTCAAAGTGGGTTTGCTGGGAGAGATTCTCCTTCAACACGCGTTAGTGAACCATTCGGTTCAGCGATGGGAGGTGGCCTTCGTGTGCCTCGCATCATCGCTAACGTCGAACCTTCAGATCGTGTCGGCTACATGACGCCTGACCCGATTAGCGGTGACATGAACCGTTATGTTCTGTTGCTGAGAGAAGAAATCCGTACCGCTCTTGGCGGTGTGGACGAAATTTCAATCTCGGCAGGCGCAACTGCGACAGAAATTAAAGGTTTGATGGGTCGTGCCCAAGCCACGGCTCTTCGAAAAAACAAAAGTTTCCTTACTTACGGTTTTTGTCGTCTCTTAGAGATGATGATTTACCACCAGGAAATGATCTTCCGTGAGTCGTTTATTGCGGCCTCAGGATTAAAGGAACCTAAAGAACCAACTGAATTAACCGAAGACTCAACTGAAAAATATCAGAAAGCTTTACGTCGTTTTGACATGAAGCTCGACGAAGAAATTAAAAAAGCCTTAGAGAAAAACAAAGTTCCTCGCGGCGTTATTGGTTTACCAGAAGATGGAGACCGTAGCGTTTCATATCGCTTTATGGGCGATGTGTACGAAGATACGGCCTTTGACTTACAGCAAAAGTCAATCGTTGTAAGGAACATGCAAGAGGTTGGTGTTAATAGTGTTGAAGCTATTAAGTACCTATTCCCGGATAAGACTGAAGCCGAACGTGCCGAAATGTTGAAAGGATTCCCTTTCAGAATGGTTGGACAAACACAGTCGGCAATGCAGCAATTCCTGGTATTATTAAATCAGATGTATCAGTCTCCGCATCCTCTTGCGCCTGATCAACCCCTTGCGGCTGATCCTAGACTGAATATCACACCGCTCCTTTACAGGACGTTTGATCACCTTGCGGAAGAATTAACTTACTCGGGTAGCTATGAGCCAGCAGATCCAAGCTTCGACCCCGAGCCCGGTGTCCCCGGCGGCAGCCCCGGCGGTATACAACGACCAGGGCTCAACAACCGCCTTCCCGCAGTGGGTGGCACAAACGTCTACCCCGGCGGTAGCTTCGGTGCCTACAGCCCAAGCGCCACAGCAGGTGGCACCGGTTTCGGACCCTTCTATCAACGCCCCGTCCAGCCCGTCAACGTCGCAATCCTCCCCGAGCAACCCTTGGGAAGCAGCGATGGGGTCCCTGGAACGAGTGTTGGGCCAGATTCCATCCCCCAACCAGGCAGCACCATCACAGACCCTGGAAACACTGCAGGGTACAACACAGCTGAGTCAGCCTTCACAGGTCCAGCCTTGGGCCTACCAGCAGCAGGCTCCGCAGACATTGCCTACCAGCGCCTCACCGACCCAAACTTCCTCGCAGGCTTCTACGGAAACCAGCAACGGGGAACTCAGCGCCGCAAGCGTCGAGGTAATTAAACAGTTTGGTGTTGAAGCTCCTGGAATTCTGAATTCTTATGCTTGCGCTTTGGAGGACATGCTCCTTCAGCAGGCACAAAAGACCGATCAAATCACCGAAAGAGCCGGTGGTATGGAGCAAATCCTTACCAACCCTGATTTCTTGGCTGATTACACTGATCGTTTCTTTACTGAAGTGGTTCCTGTTGACATCGATAGCGATGTTCAAACTCAGGCTCCTCAGCAGTATCAGCAGAACTACGACATGCCTGCTCCTCCGGCTGCAACTGCCGGTCAACAGCAAGCTGCTCAACCACAGCAGCAGTGGGATGCCTTCGGCGACGCTATGAATCGTTCACCTGAGAACGCATGGCGTCATCTCGCACATATGAGCCCTGAAGCTCTGCGTTCTAAGCTCCTCTTTATGGAAGCTTCTTGACTTAAACCTTAAACCCTGTAACTTTATTAAGTGGAAGGGTTTAGGGGGCTCTGCCCAGGGAAAGACTCCTCGAAAGGGGGGTCTTTTTTCTGCTATCTTGATAAAAAAGAAGCTAATTATGAAGTCTTTACAAGCTAGTGGTCGAGATAAAAGCAAAGGGAAGGAGAAAAAACCTCGTGTAGGAGCATCCCCAGGCCCAGCCAAACAAACTGCGGCTGAACAAGAGGTATTTGACGAAAATGTTCAACTCTGATTCTCTTTAGTCACTATTTTTGTCAGATTTATGTTGCGTAGTCTTTTTTCGCTAGTTCTTGCCGCTGTCTTGTGGGTTCAAGTGCCTCAATGGGAAGCCGACTGGTCAAGATGCGCTGTTGATGTACCCGATGTCAGCTGTCATTGGTACGTAGTCGCACCAGATAACACTTTTGGCAAAGGTTTTGACTGGGCAACAGCACCGTGGTTTGATGTCAACGGCCTGCAAGACGTAAGCAAGTTAAAAAACACGATGCAAGTAATCCATCAAGAATCTTTGTCGGTTAGCTGAAGATCTTTACTTGTTTTTTCTTTAATTTTGTGGAGCACCGTAACTTCAAGGGTATTTAGTATTTTTATACCGGCGTAACCACCTACAAAAGCCACTGCAACGGCTTCTGTTTTACTTAATTTCATTCGCTCAGCTATCGCAGGGCTGACAAAAGTCGCAAGTAACCAGCCGACAGATAATGCTCTTAAAAAATGTGTTATGAACTCGCGTTTACTTCGTGGGTTGACTAAAGCTTCAGTCACGGTGCCTGCAATAGAGCTACCTGCTAGACCAGCATCAACTGCCATCATAGATGCAACTTTCTCTAGCATCTGACTATTAAGTATTAGTGCTATATGAATCTTAATCAGACTTAGAGTATAAAAAAAGCTCGGTAAATGACTTTTGCTGCTCTTACAAACTGGAAATACGACAAATCGTTATATCACAACATCCAGTCAGGACCTCAGCGAACTGGATCTAACTTAAATCTCACAGATACTTACTTACTTACGTCAAGTGGGTACGTTTACGCAAGTGGGCAACAACAAACCTTTGTCGCTTTGCACGATCAAGGAGCAAACTTTGGAATAGTCACTCCTGGGCCACCAAATAGTTCTGGTTACTTCACTACTGACTGGAGAGCTGTGCCCACGGCTGTGTCAGGCTACTGGACCGATTATCAAAACACTTATCCTCATTCATCGGGACTTTTAACTGTTTACAACGGATTTAGACGTCAAGGTTTAATTAATACTGCTAACAGCACTGTACAAACTGCTTTTGGGCCTGAACCTGGTCTAAAAGACATTGGACCTTACATTTCCTACGGAAGAAACCTTCCAGATAATCAATTTTATGGTCCGTTTGAGACACCTGAAGGAAATACAGCAGCGCAAGGTAGTACAGGTGGACCTGTCGCTTACCCTCTCTCGCAATTCCCTCTTTTAACTAACCCGACACAAGGCGTAACCGGATCTAGGGCTGATTGGGTTTATAACACTCCTGTGTACTGCAAGGTGTGGACAGAATCGACGACGTCAAGAGTTCCTCCAGGCGAAACAGCTGACAATACGAATCCAATCGTAAGAGGTAGTTATAGAGGTAGATCTTCTCGGTATGTTCCAAATTACGGTGGAATCTATGGAGTACTAGGAGAAGGTGTTAGAGGCATGATCCGCACCTTTAGTTCTACAGTTAATAGTTCTAACCAAAAAGGTATTTAACGCTAAAAACGAGACGTCAGCTATGTAGACATAGTTGATAAAAGGCTAAGATTATTTTGTAGTTTCTTGTGGACACTTATCGATGTTTATCGATAATGATTTCCCCAAGATTCTTGGTGCGGAACTGTATCGTCCCCATCCTGCTTATATCGTTGAAATGGCTGCCGAACCGGTGGTCGTTCATGATTTTTCTAAGCAGCCTGGTCAGACTGTTCAGCTCGATCGTTATCGTTTCTTCGGTAACCCAGGCTCCAAGGAATCTCGGGAACGTACTGCAGAGCAGACCATTGGTACTGCTAACAGCCGTAACATCGTCAAGGACAAAGTCCTGGTGACTCTTAAGGAGTACACCGGACCTGCGGACCCTAACGATCCAACTCAGCCTTCTACTTTCAAGATTGCTCGGGAAACCCTTATCACTGCGCAGCGACTGCTGCTTGATACAGGCAACCTGACCACCTTCCATCAGTCAATCGGCAGTCTGACCCTGCTCGATGACTATCGTCGGTGGCGCGATCGGGTGTTCATTAATGAACTCCTTAAAGCTGTTTCTAAGGGACAAAGTTCTGATTCCCAGGGTGGTTATTACTTCCCAGGTGATCTAGCAACTGGTGCCCTTACCTACACCAACGCCGAACAAGCTAAGTTCGACGTCAAGGACGACCTCCTCCGTGTGGTCAAGTCCCTCCGTAAGCGCAACACGCCGACCTACCAGGACGGTTTCTATCGCTGCGTTTGCGATCCTACATTCCTGATGCACCTGCGTCAGAACTCTGACTTCCGTGAGGTCGCTCGTTACCCAGGTAACGGACAGATCAACCCGCTGATGTCGGCTATGCAGCCGAACGCCAGCATCTACATGGGTCAGGGCTTCGGCCAAGCTACGTTTGTGGCTGGCGAACCGATCATGCCAACTGGCTTCGTCTTTGAAGGCGTGCGATTCTTCGAATCCACCAACATGCCTTCCCAGACCCAGAGTGCAACGATCGCAGGTGCGACTGCAGATACCAAGGCTGCCATCGGCATGTTCTTCGGTCCTCAGTCTGTTGGTGTGGGCATCGGCGGTAACAACGCTCAGGTGCTTCTCAACAACAATGACGACTTCAGCCGTTTCATCATGATGATTTGGAGCCTCTATGCAGGTTTCGAACTTCTGAACGCTGATTTCGCCACAATTGCTTACTCCTTTGACGCCTGAGGAGGAAATTAAACAGTGATTAACGCTAATCAGTTACACGTTGCCAAGATTTATCCTGGTAACTACACGAATGTTCTTCGTTACTGGCACGAAGTAAAATCCATTGCATCTCAGAATGCAAATGGTGTTGACACGACCATGACGGGTCAGCCCGTTGGTGGTCCTGTCGGTGTTGTGTTCCAGCCTGGCTGGATTGCACAGCAGGCAGTTGGTTATGTCGACATGAGCTACCAAGCTCTTGGCACTAACAACCAGCTTGCCTACTATGCGCAACCTTATGGCTCAGGTCAGAACGCTTCTCAGCAGCCTTTCCTGAACGCCAACGTTATCGTTCCTTCACCCGACTTCCACAAAGATGTCCGGGCTGACATTACCGATGGCATTAAAGTCCCTGCAACAGCCTACGTTTATCGCGCTTCTCTGCGCCTTAGCGGTGGCGACATCGTTAGCAGCGGCGTTGCTGGATCTGATTCTACTCCTGAACTAACCCTCGTTCCCGCTGTGGGCGAAGGTCTTAAGGATGACGGCACTGTCGTCTCCGGTCAGTTCGGTGCAACCATTACTGGTGCTAACAGCGCTATCGCTAACGGTAGTGTTGCTTCCACGAACATCTTCGACTCCAGCAGCTGGGCTGCTTTGGGTTCTGAGACTACTTGGAAATTGTTCACCACTAATGATCAGAGTGCTTCTGGTCTTTACCAAGGCTCAGGTGTCTATGACCCCCGTGCCGGTGTCAACAAGTTGGCTGGTGATGACAAGGCTCTCGCTATCTGCGAAGTCTGCTGGATTATTCCTGATGAGCCACCCGAGCGCCAGGACGTTGCTCTGCAACCCGATGGCCTCACCGAATCTCAGGTGTACACCTCCACTTCTCCTTCCTGATATACTCAGCAAGCGAGGACCAAAGACCTTTCCTTCGGGAAGGGTCTTTTTTTTGTCTTTAACCACATATATTTATTTCTAAATTATTTACGTAACTAAAATATGAGTAACAAACGAATAGCACTATGTCTGATCTCACAGATCAAATGATTAAGTGCAGGCAGTGTGAGAAATGCGGTGCTAAGTGGATAAACGATCAGCTTTACTGGGCAACAGGCAAAAAAGGAAAGAACGATGATTTGGCAGGTTTAGTTTGCAACACGGTCAATTCACCGGAGTGCATTAACCCTGAAAAGGGTTCGGAAACTGGAGATACCTGGGAGAAAAGACTAGGCAAGCTAAAGCAGCTCTCCACGGTAATGGAGAAGGAATACGATATTAAGTGGGATTCAGGAAGCTCGGGTTCAGACTTTTAGAAACCAGAAGAACTCATAGGAATCATTAAGCCACCAGCTCTAGGGATTCTTGCTTGAACTCTTCCCTGAGCTTCCATAGCGTCGGTAAATATCTGCTTAGTTTCAGGGTGGTTTCCACCGTAAGCCGCTAAACGAAGATAGTTTTCGACATTAAACAACGGAGCAGAATCTAAAGCATCTTGAACTTCTCTAGGTCCTCGGGGCCAATCGTTTTGTTTAGCCGTTTCGTTATATAGCTCGACTGCAAACGGAATTAAATCAGCTCCACCTGTAACAAGTGATGCTGCAATACCACCACCTCCCACAATCGCTGCGTTCTTGAACCTTTGCACTGGATCAGGTTCAGGTGAGTTAAGTTCAAAACCAATAGCCTGTGCGTCTGCTGCACCAGCAAGTTTTTTAAGTGGAGTGTCGTAGTTAGACGCTATTTTCTTAACAAACTCGCCTGCTAATCTTTTAAGTGGTGACATAGTTTTTGCCCGATGGCACTATTTTAATCGATACTGGTTTAAGCTACTGCTCGTATAGTGACTGCCATGTCTACCAAATTTTTTGCTCCAAGCGGGATCAAGGTTACCGTTTTATCAATTCATGATGACGGCGAATACTACATGGTCCGTTCGGATACAAGCGGAAAAGTATTTTTTGCTCATAAGGACCAGATCGAAGAGTCAATCGATACAAAGTCTGAAACAACCGACACTGGCTCCAGAAATCGCCGTGGACGACGCAGCATTTCTAAAACTAAGGACCCAATCGTCGTAAAACCTCAGGTGCCTACGGATAACCGTGTCAACCTAAATACGTTGACTGCAGAAGGGCTGACACAGGTTCTTCCGGGAGTAGGTATCAAAACAGCTAAAGAAATTATTGAATTAAAGCAAGGTTTGCCCGGTGAGCGATTTACAAAGCTTGAACAACTTAAAACAGTAAAAAGAATCGACTGGGACGAAGTTTTTTCGACCGGAGAAGTTTACGTAGAATAAAAGCATATGTCAGGTAAATCGTGGCTCAGTTAACTCAAAACGAATTAGAGCAGATTCAGAGTTATCTAGCTCAACAAGGAGTAACCTTTAACGCCAACACAACTGACGCCACTAAGCGTGAGATTGTTTATGCGGCAATAAACCAAATCACCCGCAACCCTGCTCAGGTATTTGGCTATAAATTAGACGATTATAATTTCAGTCGTACTGCGTACCATCTTGCATACAACATAGCTACTGTTCCAGCAGGAGATTATGCAAGGCTTATTGAAGCGTGCAACAGTATTCCTAGTGAATTTTATAACGATAAAATTGTTCAGCAAATTGAGCGTTGTGAAGAAGCTGAACGATTTACTGAACTAGCGGACGGTAGAGCGACTAGTAGACAAGAAACTATTCTTGGAGACGTCAGTCGTTCAATCAATATTCAAGACAAACGCGAGACCGCAAGAATTTGGCGTGAGAACTATATGTATGAGTGTGATCGACTCGCTCAAATGCTTTACGTTCCTAACTACAGAGACCCCGTAGCTTCTCGCTACCGTTTTGAAAGATCAGGTGGTGAGTTTATCCAAGCAATTCCTGGACCTCCTGACGTATCACGATCTGACCGGTTATATTTCCAAGCAAATTGGCGCTAATGTGTAAGTATCAAATATAAAGTTCTGACGTGTCATCTTCTAGAGCTAAAGGATTAGCAAATGCCGTAACTACAGGTGCGTCTAATGCTCAAGTTTTTTTGGAAGGTCTGCAGCAGTTTTTAGGAAATAAAGGTGCTCGTCAGATCTTGGAGCAAGTAGCTCCTCCAAGGAGTGCTGTTCAAGACGTTATGCAGCAAACTGGTTCTTACGGAGCTGGAATGCGAGAACTTCCAGTTTTACCTCGCCGTTCTGTGAAACCAGAATTTGGAGGTGGAATGACACGCCGTCCCGAGCCTGGGATCCCCTCCGGTAATCCTTCTTTGGAAGGACTCACTCGAGGTCCAAGTTTTTCTACAAGGCCACCGACTGCAGAAGCTGGAAGAATTCCTCAAGGTCCTGCTCAAAATCTTCCTCCCGAACTGGAAAGGTTTGAAGCACTGCGCCAGATGAATCTGGATCTTCGAAATCCGACTGGTGCCGTCAACCCAAACACTGGAAAGGGTATGGGAGGTCAGTATTACAGCGGTAAAAGTTCATCACCTGCTGATCGCGATTTAGTTCGCGGCTCTTTCCAAGCAGATGCCGATCGTGATGTGATGGACATTATGGAAGCCGGACGCCGTAGTCAGCCTTCACAAGTTGCAGAAGGTCAAATGAATATTTTTGATGAGCAAATGCGCCCACGTGGAATCACCACTACTGATCTCAGCAAAGCAGACATTCGGAATGCGATCCTTGCTGGTGCTTTAGGAATTGCTGGCGGTGCCGGTGGCATGATGATGGGTGATGGTCAAGAGCAAGCTCCAGTAGGGACTTCTCTTCAAGATCGAATTGCAGCTCAGATTGAATCTGCTGCACCTCGTCAAATTGTTGAGCCCTCTAGCCAAGCTCAAGAAATTGAAGAATTTGTTGCCCGTCAGCCAATGGGTGAAGAGGCTGCTGCCATCGATGGTTTAATCAGCGACGTTTTACAAGCAGTGCAAAGTTCTGGCGCTGAAGCTACTGAAAGGGTCAAAGCTGCAGCACCTAGAGATCCTTCTACCTACAAAAATATCGGTGATTACTACGCTGACCGCCGTCGTTTTGTCGAGTCCATGCAGGGTGGAGAGTTTAAAGAAAACATGAAAGAAGCCGTAGCTGAGGAGTCACCTCAGATGACTCCTGAGAACATCATGGAGTTTGTGCAAAGCAATCCCACCCTTGCTTACGAACTAATGATGCGTGGACAAGGAGAGCGTCCTAACCCCATGCTGAGTGAGCAAACTTCCGAGCAAATTACTACTGAGACTGTTGGTAGTTCACTCGGTGACGACAATGTCGCTAATGCTTTGGGTCAAGCAAACGCTGCTGCTGACAACGTGCAAGCTGAGATGATGGGCGGAACGCTTGAAGGCGCTGCTCGAGCTCAGCAAAATAATGAAATTATTGATGCTTCTCGCCCAATCGTTCGTCCGCAACTACAACGCACAGAAACTTTCTTACAAGAAACTGTTCCTGGCGCACGTATGGCTGGATCTAACGAAGCGGTTGGAAGGCTTTTTAATCTGATCCGACAGTAAGTAGACCACTGCGTAAGCAGTTATCTGCAGTATTCTTGACTTAAACTGGTACCTAGTAGGAGTTAAACAGTGGCATCGACCTCGACTAACAAGCAACCAATGATGGTCGATCGTCCCTTTTTAAGGGGCGCAAAAATCACCAGTGCAACACCAACTGTTGATCCTGTAAATACTCAGTTTGCAAATTTAGTGCAGCTGGTACGAGTTGGCGATATCCCCTCTGAGGATGCGGCAATCGTTGAAGATATCTTCGTTGTTTCAAACGAAAGTTACCCAGATAACGGTGGTGTGCGTGCGGCTGCTTTTGGCATCTACATTTACGCACCGAACCAAGCTGCACCCTCAACTGCTGCTTCAATTCTGATTAACAAATTTACTGTTGGTCTTTCAGGAAGCACTGAAGGTTTAATTCAACGAGTGGAGCTGCCAAAAACTATCGCTCCTACACCTCAGGTGGGAGATACAGCTTTAGTTCGCCCAATCGAGCTAGGCGGTTCTGAAGCTTTGTATCTTGAAAAAGGATACGTTCTTGGAGTTGGGTATCTAGGTGATTCTGTCGTCGCGGTTTCAGGTGGTCTGAGTCCTTCTGGTATTTCCATCTGGGCGCAGGGTGGTTTCTATTGATCTGTGAGCAAACGTCGCAAGGGTTCTGATTTTTTTGGGTGGGATAACTTCGCACCCAAGAGTTCTCGGTTTGACTTTGGGGCAGTAAAAGGAGCTAATACCAAACGATCCTTAGACAGGCCAATGCCGTGGGATCAAAAATTTAGACCGGAACAAAATTTAAAAGATTTCAGTATCCTTTTTGATTACAACTACGCGTCTATGTGGACGCGGTGGAGGAGAGGATACGAACTGTTTATGTATACGAATCAAGCTTTGGTTGGCTTGAACTATACATTTCGTTATGCAATGAACGGACAATCAGGGTCTGGTGGCACAGAGATTCCTGGTTTGATGTACATGTACCCGTCTACTCAACAAGACATGGGTATGCGGATGGTAGTTATAAAACCACGCGATAGTATCAACCTTCTTGACTTAGGTTTATCTGTAAAGAGCGTTTTTAACTTTGACATCCTTAACAAAATTATTGGTGTTGAGTTAAGTAGTAACTTTGGTCCACCTGTGTCTGATATGACTGGGGAACTTGTATCGGATCGATTTAGAGCTGACGGTACTCCAAAAACGACATATAACAATTACACGGTTCTTGCAGTTGGTACTAAAGCTGGAGGTCCTCAGGTACCTACCGGTGCAGCAAACTTAGATACTCTGTTTCTCTCGGTAGACGCAGAGCGAAGTTTCACGACCATAAAAGATGAATCGTTTGCAGCACCAGCAGCGTCGAATCCGATAGTAGGTGAGTTCTTATCGAGTGCGATGAGATTTGGGTGTAACTGCCCGGACTATCTTGCAAGAGAGGATTTCAATCTTTACAAGTACGCTCAGAAAAAGACATACCCTTACACGGGGACACAAGATTTAAAACCTGGTACTTACGACGCAGGTACCGAAACATTTTCTGGTGAAAGGCCAACAAACACAAGAGACCTACCTGGATTTGTTAGAGATTTTGGTTTTATTTACACCAAGGTTCTTTTAGGAGCACCTCAAGGAACGGACAGCAAGCAGTCGTCCTACTCAGATCCAAATCTTTTATTCTTTCAGCCGAGATTCTGTAAACATATTTATGCCTCGTGGTGGGATATGCAAAACCGATTTGGGAATTATTCATATCTCAAATCCTTTCTAGCTCAGCCTACTGACGAACCTATGGACGGAAGGTACAGAGAGTACTTTCAACGTACCTTGGAAAAACAGACTCAGTTTCTTCAAACAGCTGAAAGCTTGAACTGGTGGGAATCTTATTCACCAGCTAGGTCAGACGTTCCGAATCATGTGCTTTATTCGGACATGAACCCGACGATGGTCAAAGTCCTTAACTTTGACACTCTCGCATCTGGGGTTTCAATCCCTCTAGTGCCAAGTGGATTCGTGATGTTCGACATCGACGAATTTAACCCTTTACAGCCTGTTCCTCCAGAAGCGCGACCAATTTTTGATGGTGGTATATATCAAAACGGTTCACCTAGTGGTGTTAGCGGAACAATTATTTATGATGGAGGACAGTATTTGAACGGCTCTCCACTGCCTCCTTTATTCAGCCCTATCGTGAACGGAGGTACATACTAATATGACTACCACACCGGTTACCCTCTTATCCAAACGTTCTGGTAATGCTTCCGACCGTCCTTTAGTTACGACGGTCCAAGCAGGTGAACTAGCTATAAACTTTGCTGCTGCCGAAAATGGTCTTTATTTCAAAGATTCTTTAGGTGATATTCGCAAGGTCACTGGGGTTCATTACGGTAGTGCTGCCCCTAATAGTTCTGCCGCTGGTGAGACTGGTAATTCTGTAGGGGAGCTCTGGCTTGAAGATGGGACTAATAACTTTCTAAGAGTGTGGGACGGATCTACATTTATAAAGATCGGTGCTGCTTTTGCTGACGTTGCAGGGACTGCCACGGTATCTATCGCTTCAGGAGCGATTTTTGCTAACAGTGCTTTAGTAGCTTCTGGATCGTTTGGATCGATAACCGCTTCTGGAGCTTTAGGAACTCCAATTGCCTCAGGGTCTCTTGGGTCTGTCCTTGCTTCGGGCGTAGGTATTGCTCTGATTAGTGGTGCTTTCCCCGCAGTACCTCCCTCAGGAAGTTTTGGGTACAGAGTCGATCCGCCAAGCGGTTTGTACGTCTCTTTCGGCGGAGGATGGGTTCCAGCTGCTTAACGAAGGCACGCCTTCATTTTTCCGGCTGCGTCGAAAAGATTACCAACAATTTCTGCGACACAAACTTCGATGTCGGGAGCGCCTACTTCTCTGGCAGTGTCATAAAGATCTTTGCCTTTAAAACCGCAGTCCTCAAGATTTCGAATGTATGTAACCATGCTCTCGCGAGCATCGTAGGATTTTGTAGTCTTAAAACTCTTGTAGGAACCCATGAGTCCTTTTTGACACATCGGCATCAAGTAGTCCATGCTTCGAACTTTTTCTGCAATTCGATTGAAATCACATAAATGTTGTTTGTACTCTTCTTTTAAAAATTCACTGACAGTCAGGTGATTGGCACCTTCAATATTTAGTGAAATCAAGTTTGCTTGAATATTTAAGTGATAAAGATAAGAAGCCATTTCAACCATCCGATAAATCAGATTGTCTACGTTGGCTTCTTTCTTTACGACGATCTCCTCTACTACAACTTCCTCCGTGGGAGCGGTTAGAGCTTCTTGGAAAACTTGTTGCAGATTAGAGGAAGTCATTTATCTCAAAACGTACAGGTACCGGTGCTGCACGTAGAAGTTTCACTTTCTACTGTAGCTTCTTCGTTTACATCTTTCTGATTAGCTTGGCTCTTGAGGTACTCCTGTAGAGCGTCACGATTGATTCGGAAGAGGGATTTAACACCATTGGGCTGAAGGTTTACGTAAGTGCTCTTAGGCCAACCACCTGGTTGACGTGACTCAGTGAGAGAGATGCGCTTACGAACAAATCCAGCTGAGCAGTTGAGCAGCTCAGCAGTTTGCGCAATTGTGAGCAGCTTCTGGGATTCCATGCGAAACAGGTTTTGAGTGCTTTTAACAGCATGAGATTAGCAGGGATAAAGACAATAGCAATACGAAAACTGATTTACTATTTGTCTTAATGTTCTACAGGCGTTATGATTTGTTAAGGTTGATTTGACAGTAACTAATGGCACAAGTCCGATTAGCTGGCGAAGTTTTCTCGGGATATAACAAACCCAAGCGTGATGTGCAAGGGGGTAAACAATTCTCTGTAGCAGCTAAAGAAGGAGACAAGGTTCGTTTAGTCCGCTTCGGCGACGCGAACATGGAAAACAAGAGTGACAACCCTGAGAGACGTAAAAACTTTCGTGCTAGACACAGCTGTGACGAGAAAAAGTCAAAGCTTTCAGCAGGATACTGGTCATGTAAGAAATGGTAAGCATCTAGTTATACCTTTTCAGTATCTATTCCTAAGTAGACTGAACTCAGAGACAGACTTCTGATGAACGGCTCTGAGCATGTCAACGTTAGTCTCACACTGGAAGATGAGTTCACCCTTACTCGTATTAAAAATGCCGCCTATGACCTTAAAGGAAGAGACAGAGAGCAGTATCTCTGGAATCGAATTGTCAGATTAGTCTGCCGAGAAAGAGCTTTTAAATTTATTGTCGACGAACTTGGTGTGGTTGTTGACCCTAATATAAGTGTGTTCGAAGAAATAGAAGATTGAAGATCTCCTTCTCACTTTTATTTTTATCAAGTATTTTCCTTCCGGTTAGCGTGATGGCTCAGACACTGACTCAGCAACAAATAAGAGTTCTTGCAGAGAAAGCTGGTTTTTCTTCTCAAAACTCGAATACGATTGCTGCCGTCTGTAAATCTGAATCTGCTGGATTTGCCGGAGCTCATAACCCCAACGCTTCAATGGGTGACAACTCCTACGGGCTTTGCCAGATCAACATGCTGGGGGCTATGGGACCGGAGCGTCGTGCTAAATTTGGAATCTCAAGCAATGAAGAGCTTAAAGATCCTCTTACTAATTTAAAAGCAGCTAAGAGAGTATTTGATGAAGAAGGATTTGGAGCTTGGTCAGATTACACAAATAAAAGATATGAAGACCATCTTCCCTCAGGTCCAGCCATGAATCAAAGCAATGCTCCAGCAAGCGACAAGGCAATGGCAGCGTTAGGCCAAAATGCTCCAGCTGAATTAGTAAATTTAGTAGCTGCTAGAAAAAATCTTGAAACAGCATCTGATAACAGCTATGACAACACAAGCTCTAATGGAAGTTCAAATTTACCTCAGGCACAACCGGGTCGCGAAGTAAATGGTGCCCTTGGAAAATTAAACGAAGCTTCAAGTGCTTTGAACCAAACAGCTTCCCCCGTGGCTGAAGATCAAATGCGTGCAGCAATCTTACAGATGTTCCAACAAGCTAGCGCTGGGTTGAGCGAGGAACAAAAAAATACAATTACAGGAGCAGATAAACCTAAGGATGATACGTCAGTACAAGCTGATCTACTAAAAAAACTTTTTCAACAAAGCATGAAGTCAGCACAGGAAGCTGAAGATCAACGTATTTTTGAATCATTCATGAACAAGTCGAAAGGAGCTATAAACAATGCAGTTCAGTACAAGATGGGTAAATCAGTGCTTTGAAAAAAGGTATAATTTAATTAAAGGTCTCGGATAAAAATGAGTACGCCAATCCTCTCTAACGGACAGATGTACTTTGGTGATGCTGGTACTCCTAGCTACACGATGGGTAGTGATTTCACTGGAGGGTTTGACTTTAATAATACTGGTGGCTTTTCGCTTCCTGACTTGATGAATAGTGATCTTACCGGATACGGTGGGAATGCTCCTACCTTCCCGGTTAAACCAGGTTCTATCAATTTTGGATCTAGCGAGAGTGGTCCACAAAATAATCTAAATAATATTTTAGGTTTTTTAAACACTGACGAAGTTAAAGGGGGGATCAGAGCTCTTTTTTCTTCCGGAGATGGCAATCCTTATCCTGGGTTCGATAACGAACTGACAGAAGAGACTGTTCAGCGTATTGGTGCTGAAACAGAACTTCGTCTAAATGATTTAAGGAATACCTTAAATGATATTGCTTATCTGACAGGTAAAAGCACACCTGAGTTTGTCTCCGAAACAGACGCTAGGTACGCAGGTTATTTAGAACCAGCATCACAGCGTGGTTATGACTATCTCTTTAACAGGCCAGCTCAATTTCAAGAAACAATCGCAGGGGATAGTGACAAAGTCAGGGGCTCAATCGATGATTATTTAGAGTCTTACAGCAACCTGAACCGTAAAACGTTCATGGATCAAGCTGAGAACCCAACTACAGTCTCTATCGACCCCTCGGTTTACGACAAGCAAATTAATAAGTATATGGACAAAGCAAATATGAGCAGAATGTATGATTATGGTGATCCCCAGTCGCAAGAATTTATTCAAGGAGCTGGTGCTCCTGGGACTAAATATGATCGCCAACGCATGGCTGGTTTCTTTGCAAACGATCCTGGTGTACAACAGTTAATGAGTTACTCATCTTATTAATGAGTCTCTTTAGATCTGATATAGAAAGAAAAGCCAACCGGTACACATACCGGAAAGATAGCCACGTAGATAAAAATCCTAGTTTTCGTTTAGCCGGTCGTATATTTCAAGAATCTGATGTTCGCACCGAAAAACGTAAAGAGGAAAGATCTTCTTTACAGCGTAGCCGTCCAGTAGGTTACGGTTTCGCTAATAAAGATGAGTACGGTCCTGACAATGACTGGGATTCAAAAGATTCACTTAGACGTATACACGACCGAGATCACTATATAGTCGGTGGAAATCTTGGACTCTCTGCTCCCAGTTACTAACTGACGGCATATAAAAAACAAAACCAAATACTTTGGAATTTAGTACTGGCTCAAATTCTTTTGTGTCTTTAAGTAAGCGAGGATGTTCTTTTAAAACGCACATAGGAAGATCTATATTTAATTTTTGAGTGACAATAAGTGCAACCTCAGTAGACGTGATAAACACTATACCTTCGTCAAACTCTTTCTTGATCCATTTTTTATAAGCAGTTTCAAGCCAAACTCGTTGATTTGATTTTTTAAAATACTTTGATTTTTCGAATAATTTGCTTGATTTTGGTTGTTCGCTACCTAGAGCGATATCTCTAGGAGGATATAAATAAATATTTTTAGCTTTCCACTCTTGTTTTAGTCCGTTATCTTTCCAATCGAAGAAGCGTGTAGCTTGAACAACAACGTTGGCATCACTACTCGAAGCAGGATCTAAGAATATTTCACCACCTAAAAATGCTGTGGTCGTTGCGACTAAGTCAAGAGGTGAAACAAAGTCAAAGGAAGCAAGTACCACTACTCACTTTCTTCAGTAGCCAACATTAATCTCATTTGACTAATCAAACCAGAGCATCCTGTACCATCCCAGATAACATCGTAGAAGAAATGACCTGCTCCTACCTTGTTTTTCTTGACAGTAATTGACTTTACTGTTCCAACTCCTCTGTCTTTGCTTGTTTTGACTTTTTTCTGAGCGTTCAAGCTTATAAAGAGTCTTCCCGCGTGATGGTGTTCTGTTACTCGATCTCCTTCTTTGAATTTGGGAACAGCAGGGGGTCTTTTTTGAACCATATTTAAAAGATCAATCCGTTAGTTGCTGAATCGATTTGTTCGTTTGCATGCTCTGGGTCAAGACGCATAAGCTCTAATCGCTCTTCTTCGTAAAAGGCAACAAGAGCAAGATCACACTCATCTTCTTTTTCAACAAATTTTATAATTTTTTTGAACATGTCTTCCATGAAACTGTTCATGGCTTCTTGAGCAATAGCTACATCCGTTTCTAGATCATTAATGGTCACGTACTTACTAGTGTTCGGATCACCAGGGTTAAAAACTAAAATTCCTTTTCCTCTGTACTTTCGGTTTTCATGGTAAAGAGTGATCATGTCACTAATGATGCTTCTGAAAACCCCAGCACTGAGCTTTCGCTCAGCCTCAGATCCCTGAGAAACCATTTGACGTAATCGATTTACAGCGTCATTAGTCATATTTGAAATTGCTCCAAGCGGCCTGCAGGATTTCATAAGGATCATACAGAAATTTAGAGCTGTTTTTTTCTAGTGGATCAAGCTTGCAGAAATGTTTACCTTCTACTAAACCAGAAGACCCACCTGAAGAAATTCCTTGAAAAATTAGTTTGTCGATAGCTACTGTGGGCACACCCATTCTCTGAGCGATAGTTTTTCGATTTACAAAAGCAGATGTTCTGCGTGTTTTTGTATTAGCAATCATCTGAAGAGAAACATCGATGCTGCTGAGTAAATCTGAAATTGATTTAATTTCTTTTTTTAAAGATTCCATAATCATGGCAATAGGAAGGATCCTCTCGACCACCTGACGTCAGGTAATCAGAGCGACTTACGTGAGGGCGGAAAACGGTAAAACGCTACCTCAACCTTCCATGGACACAGTGCCGTTTCTTACGCTGTGACCAGGGTCAGTCTAGTAGTGCTTGTACCTCTTTATGGAAGGTCGGAGCGTCCTCAATGAGTAACTGGATAAGCTTATCTAGCCTTCCAGAGACGTCAAGGCTTTTTGTGCTGTTCAGAATCATCCAATATTTGTGTGCGTTCAGTAAGTAGTATTGTGACTGTTTAGCTTTTAAAGCTTGACATCGCCATTTTTCAAAATCGAAAGTCGACTTATACCTGCTGCTACCCATCGCACACTCAGACTGCCGGATATCAATCTGTAAATCGATATCAACGATGGTGTACTCAATCGATGAAATTTTTGCTGTGCAGTCTTGAATAGAAATTGGAGGTTCGTTATCGCTGTATATCCAAGGCGGAAGATTTGGAATGATATATTCCTCAGCCCAAAGATTAGGTTTAAGCTGCTTGGTTTCCCCAGTAGAAGGACTCGAGAATGTCTTCGATGTACTGGTTGAAATCGCCATTAGTGCAATAGAGAGTGTGGTGTTCAAATCGGGTACGGATGACTAAGTCAAGCTTGCGAAGTTTTTTTAGCTGCTCCCTAGTAGTTGCCTGAGACTGACCCAAAGCCTCAGATAATTCGTTTACGTCTACCGGTTGAAGAGACTGTAACTCAAAAACTAAAAAGCGCAGCTTTTGTATTTGGTTATATCTTTTTTTATTCTTTGAATCGATCTCTCTGACAGCTCTATAGAGAGCTTCTCTTGCAGCAATTGCTTGATTGTCCCTGTAGACACCTTTTTTAGGACCAGAACCTCTAGAAATTTCTTGGCTTGATCGGTTAGAGGAGTTCTCGGAGATGAAGTCAGACATAGATGGTAAGGATTGATACACTTTGAATTTGAGCAACTGGAGCGCACAGAGTGCTCCTTTTGCACTGGTTTATTCCAGAATTGCGTAAAGATACTTCTACGCGTCGTAGTGTAGAAAGAATCGTCAGGTCCTCGAAGCTTCCCTCCGTCGCCGGGAAACTCTAAGCATCGCTCTGGGTCTATGCATGCTCGGTTTTGGTTGAACCAAGCCCAAAATCGATCGTGCTGAGTCTTAGCACTAAGGATTTCGGATCTACATGCCTCACAAGCGTGTACTCCGTCAAAAGGAAGCTCAACTCTTTCATGAGTCGCAAGGGTCAATCGAAAGGGCTCTGACCTGCCGCACCTACACCTCCAGGTAACACATCCAGAAAAGTAAAGGACATCCCAGTGTCCACGGCTTTTTACCAGTAACGGAGTCTCTGTGGGCTCAGGAGGTTCGAAAGGCTCCAAAAGCCCGAACAGCGCAGCTGCTCGAACGTTTCTTGTGTTCATAGGCGTGTTGTTGTTTTTATAAACCGAGTGTAGCGCACACAAGTCATGGTTTGTGCAGTATCAACAGATTTTCTAAGTAATCTAACTTTCTTCTTGAGAGTCAGTTTCTGAAGAAAACGGCGGTTTTTTACAGACGTGTATCTAGTTTTGCCCCAGCGAAAATCAGTCCAAATACCCCTTGTAACCCTATTTTATTTATCTATACGTTTATATAAATAACTAATTAGACGACAATTACTGAAAATAAAAGCTCTAATAAGGTTTCATTTTGCAAGCACTGTTTCAGACCTCCTGTGGGCAGCAGAACAAGTTACAATCGTATACAATGTTAAAAAGAACTTGGTAATTATGAAACTCACTCCTGCTCCTGATGCTCCGCCTAGCTCTTGGGAATCACTTCGAAGACAAGCTGATCTCTTAGGTATACCAGCTTGGAAGCTCGCAGAAGATGCTGCTCGTCATACAGATTCTGAAAAACTAACTTTTTTAGACAGAGTAAATAAACAGTAGAATTTAATTTCTACAAATACTCAGATAGACTGTTATAAGGAGGTGGACTATTTAAATGCCTGAACGTAATAGCCCTGCGTGTCCACTTCACGGCGTTTTACCCAGGGCACGTGCACCGCACAACTTCTTCGGAATTGTGTCGGTAGTCGATAACCTCATCGAAACCATCAGCGGCGTGGGAACTACTAGCTACACCAGATGTCCTTATGGATACCCACCTAACTTCGAAGGTGTAGTAAGGGCACTCGAAGATTTAAACTCCACTGCTAGTGGTATCGAAGCTACTGGAGGATTACTAGTCCCTGGTTCTGGGATCAGTATTACGACGAGTGGTTTATACAGCATCATTGCAAGTCTCATTACCCAGTCTTTTCCGGGGTCTGGTGTACTTGGTGTTCCTAGTGGACAAGGAACTCTCTTTGACGTAAATATTCAAGGATTAGGAAATAACGATGTTGAGTACGACGGAAAACTAATTCAAGTTTCTGGCACTAACGAAGGTGCTGTTGCTGTTGTTAGTGGACTTGTAGGTGGTGACGGAATTACTGTTACGGCTAGTGGTTCAACTGCTGTTGTCAGCACTGACCTTATTGGTCAAGGATCAGTCGATTTCTCCTACAACGGTGCTCGGGTTGGAGTAATTTCTGGAACTTCTCAACAACTTCTTGTTGCTGGATCTGGAACAAGTGTCAGCCAGAGTGGAGACTTCCAGGTTGTTGATATCGGAATTATTGGGGACACCGGTATTGGTGCTAGTTACTCCGGATCGTTTGTCTCTCTCGAAAGTCTGTTAGTTGCTGGTTCTGGTTCTGCTGTAAGAACAAGCGGCGATTATCAACAGATCGACGTTGGATCTCTACCAGGAACCAACGTAACAATCGGTTACTCGGGATCCTTTATTAAGTACAACAGCACTGCTGAAGCAGGTGCCGCTGTGGTTACGATTTCGGGTGACCCTGGAAGTAACTTCGTCGGCGGTTCTCTTTGGTTCGACACTAACGAAGGTCGCCTCTTCGTTTATGCGTCTGGAAATAACGTTACCAAACCTGATTGGTATATCGCTAACGCTGAAGCTTTAGCAATTAAGAGCGAAGTTCCTCCTTCTGGCACAGGCGGACTCAACGCTCCTCCAAGAGATGGAACCATTTGGTTCAACAATCTCATGGGTTCACTGTTCGTTTACGACGCTGCTACAAGCGGTTGGTACGAATCAGCTCCTTCCCGTACTCCTTCTTACGGAGATGTGCCTCCTGTTAATGCAGTAACAGGCGCTCAGTGGACTGATTCCCGTAACAATGTCATTCACGTTTGGGATGGCTCTGCTTGGGATAACGTCATTGCGAGCGGCAATTCTCCAGGTATGTCTCAAGGTGACGTTATTGGTCTAATCATGGGTCTGAGCTAATATTCTCAGATAATTCCTCTAAAGATGACAAAACCTAGGACTGAAAATCAAATCGAAGCAAAACCAAAACGTACTAAACAGGGCAATGGGCGTCACTCGAAACCTTCGCACGGGCGTAAGCCCTATAAAGGTCAAGGCAAGTAAACTTATATAAGAATCTGGTAGAAACGTGCTCTTATCTTTTCGTGCTGGTGAAAACATCGCTCTAGGTGATGCAGTAGCTGTAGATATGAGCACTTCTGGCTATATCCGTACAGCTAGATCCTCTGGAGACCTCGATGAAGCAAACACGATTGGTGTTTCTGTCGACGATGTGAGTACTGGGACACTTTGCCGTGTGGTTACCGACGCACAAGCAGTTGTTTATTCGGGTTTGATTCCTGGTACTAGATATTTTGTGAGTGCAAGCGGGGGAAAAGTCGTTGATTACCCAACCTATGTAGCTGGTTTCGATCAGTTGGGAGCTTCTGGAGCTTATTTAGTAGAACTAGGAACAGCAATTAGTACTGGTTCACTTAGAATTTGTCCTCAACAACCTCGATACGTTGTTAGTGGATACCTTTGAAAAAGTGTAGAATAAAGCGTAAGTATCTGGTTGTGATCGGTGCCGAACAGATCGATATTCAACCGCAATTACACAAGTTATCAAGCTGACGGTACAACTGTATACCTAGCTAATGGTCAGGGAGTTGTCACAAACCCTGCTCCTGAGGCTACTTTGACAGCTGGCGCTAACTTAATTGCGGGAGATATGGTTTCCGCTAGTGGTGCTTTTGCAGTACCTGCTATCGCTCTTAGTGGTGTAAACGCTTATCAGTTTTCTCCAATTGGTTTTGCCGGAGAAGCGGCAACCCAAGGTTCAGACGTTGTGGTAAATCTAGATGGAGTGATTGGCTTAACTTCAGCAAATATCACTGCAGACACAGCTCTTATTCCCGGAGAATATTATTATTTATCTAAATTTGAAGGAGAAGTTGTAAGGTTCACCACAACTTCGGGGACTGTCACAGGTTCCGGATCTAATGCATATCAAGCTGCGACAAGTGTTGGGCTAGCTATTACATCTACACAACTAAGTGTGGAAATTTCTCCACCAGTTCTTCTTTATACTGGAGGGTAAAGAGTTAAATCATGGTAGTCCGCAGGCCGGTAGTTTTAGTTAGCGGTGCTCTCGCCGAGCTACCTTTTGGTGACAGTATTATCACCTCTGCTTCTGGCGGTCTTCTTACCGCAGGCAGTGGTTTAGTAGGTGGCGGTAATACAGATTCCACTATTCGTTTAGATGTAGCTTTTACAGCTCAACCAAGTGGTCTTATTTATGTAGGAAACGAGATTTCCGTCGATGGTGTTGCGCTTAAACGTTCTACAGACGCATTGGCCTCAGGCAATGCTGCTTTATTAGATTCTACGAATGCATTAGCCTCCGGAAATGCAGCTTTATCTAATGCAGCCGTAGCTTTATCTTCTGGTAATGCTGGTCTAACAGAGGCTGCTATTGCGATTGCCTCTGGAAATGCAGCTTTAGAAGTTGCTGAGACAGCACTAAGTTCTGGTAATTCTTCTCTTCAGCTTGGCGAATACGCACTTGCTTCAGGAAATGCTGCCTTAGCAGACGCTGCTACTTCTCTTGCTTCTGGTAACGCGGCACTGCTTTTATCTGAAGAAGCACTTGCTTCAGGTAACGCAGCATTAATCACCAACGTTCGTGCGCTTGCCTCAGGTAATGCAGCCCTGGAAGACGCTAGTACAGCGTTGGCCTCTGGAAACGCAGGTCTTGCAGATGCTGTGGCAGCCGTTGTCTCTGGCAACGCATCGCTGACAGTTTCTGTCTCAGCTTTAGCTTCTGGTAATGCCGCATTAACAGATTCTGAGCAAGCTTTATCTTCTGGTATTGCTGCCGTTTCCCTAGCAAATTCAGCTCTTGCCTCTGGTAATGCGGGCTTAGCTGATTCTGCTGTTGCTCTTGCTTCAGGAAATGCTGCCCTCGTCGACTCCGCTGTCGCTCTTGCTTCAGGCAATGCAGCAGTCGTTCTTTCAAACACAGCTTTAGCTTCTGGTCAGGCTTCTCTAAACCTGGCAAACGTCGCACTTGCGTCGGGTAATGCAGCTGTAGCTGTAGCTGAATCCGCTGCTGTATCTGGTAACGCGTCGATCAGTGTTTCTTTAAACGCACTTGCCTCTGGTAATGCTGGTCTGGCTGTAGCAGTACAAGCACAAGCTTCTGGTAATGCTGCTCTCGAAGATCTAGCAGGAGCTGCTGCTTCCGGTAACGCAGGTATCGCTCTTGCACTTGCAGCTCAAGCTTCCGGCAATGCAGCAATTTCAGACGGGATCGTTGCTTTAGCTTCCGGTAACGCTGGTTTAGTTCTTGCTGCTGCCGCTGCTGCATCTGGTAACGCCGCAATCAGCGATTCAGCTATTGCTCAAGCTTCTGGCAACGCTGCCCTTGTGGTAGCTAATACTTCTCTAGCTTCAGGTAACGCAGCATTATCAGTTTCTAGTACTGCACTAGCTTCTGGTAATGCTGGTTTGGTAATCGTGCCTGTAGCTCAAGCTTCTGGCAATGCCGCTCTCGCAGCTTACGCGGCGAACCCAGGCTTAAGTCAGGGCGCTGCAATCGGCTTAATTATCGCGCTTTCGTAAAATGACTCTGCGTAGAGGTCTCGTTTATTCCGGCGGTTTTATTGCCGAAAGCCATGACGATGACGTCATCCCAATTACTGGTGACTTAATCGCAGGTAGCGGCCTCGGTGGTCGTATTTTTACGCTCGGTCTAGCTAATTTTGTTCAAACTGATTTACCTGTAAATCCTTCGGGACTTTTATACACAGCTGACGGAAAACTAGGACTTGATGGTGTTGACTTAACTTTAGGTCTCACTGCAATTGCTTCCGGTAGTGCCGCTGTTTCTCTTGCAGTTACTGCCTTAGCTTCTGGAGAAGGAGCAGTTATCGAAGCTGCCGAAGCTCAGGCTTCAGGTAACGCTTCTATTGCTACTTCTTTAAGTGCTCAAAGTATCGCAAACAATGCTTTAGCTTCTGGTTTTGAAGCTCAAGCGTCTGGTGATGCAAGTTTATCTCTTAACACTGAAGCACTTGCATCTGGTATAGATGCTCTTGTTGACACTGCAGTCGCTACATCTTCTGGACAACAAGGATTAGTCAAAGCAAATATTGCGGCTGCTTCTGGATTTGCAGCAGAGTTCAGAGCAAGTTCAGCTCAGGCTTCTGGCAACGCTGCTTTATTTAATAATCAATCTGCAATCGCTTCTGGATCAAGTGCGGTTGTAAATTCAGCGTCTGCTATAGCTTCTGGTGCTGCGTCTGTTCAAGTAAGTGCGGTAGCAATTGCTTCTGGAACTGCAGCGATTATTGATTCATCAATTGCTTTAGCTTCTGGTAATGCAGCTTTAGCCGACTCTTCAATTGCGTTTGCGTCTGGTAGTGCCGCATCTACTGCAGCTACTGAGGCACTGGCTTCGGGAAATGCAGCAGTTGTTCAAGCAAATCAAGCTACTTCCTCAGGTAATTTTGCTCTCGCTAACAGTGTCGAGGCTTTAGATAGAGCTTCTGATGCAGTTGTCAAATCAATCTTTGCTATTTTTCTGCACGACGAAGCAGTTGAAACCTCAAACACAGCCATTGCTTCGGGGTTAGCTGGTGAAGCTATTGCACCGACGGCTATTGCTTCCGGTGATGCCGTTCATGCTCCTGCTGCAGTTGCTTTGGCTTCCGGAAATGCAGCCTTAGCTCTTATTCCTGAGATTACTGCTTCTGGTAACTCTTCTATAACAGTTGCTCTTGTAGCCGAGGCTTCAGGTAACGCAGCGCTTTCCCTTTCTTTCAAGGCCAAAGCATCTGGTGATGCAAGTATCTCAGAATCACTTACTTCCATATCCGTTGCTAACACTGCAATTGTCAGTGGTGTGGCAGCAATTGCTACGTCTGCTACAGCAACGACTAGTGGTGTTTTATCAGTAACTCAAGCCGATAGAGCTATTGTTTCTGGAGTAGAAGCCCAAGCTTCTGGTAACGCTTTAATCTTCGACGGTAACCAAGCACTTGCTTCTGGTAACGCTGCTTTGACTTTGATCATAAATAATCCTCCAGTAGACCAAGAACAGATGATCGGATTAATAATGGCGCTCTCTTAAATATTTCTAGCTAATCAGCTATAATTAATTTATCTACGGCCACCTGGAAGTCGAATGGCTACCTTCTATAACAAAGTTGTTAAAAATGTAGATACGGGGAAGATTGCAGTATTTCAATCTACTTCTGACAGCACGATCGTCTTGAGTATTCTCGTTGCAAATACCACCGGTTCTACTTCTGCTGATGTAACTGTACAGCAAGACAATTCAGCAAATGGTCTAGAAGCTTACTTAGCTCGTACAATTCCTGTACCAGCTCAAAGTAATCTTGATGTAATTTCAAACAAGTTTATTATTCCTAGCGGCAAAAAAATAGCTGTTCAATCTACAGTTAGTGGAAGTATGGATACGATCGTCTCTTATGTAGAGGTCTAAAAATGGAAATTAAAAATTGGACTTCTGCTTTATTTACTAAAGAAGGCAGTGACCCAGCTTATCTTCCAGAAATTTTTTTCTTACCTGACGGTGACGCTAGGCGTAGTAAATCATGTTTATTAAGTGATATAACAGCAGCTGGGTACATTGGACCTATCGATCAACCTCCATTTTCTTCTGTAGGTCAGATAGTAACTTGGGATAGTGTTAATTCAAACTGGGTTGTAACTACAGTTAGTTCTACCGTTGACCCTGATTTTGAAAATAGTGAGGTTGTTCAGTATTTAAGTTCAGAACTTCGACTTTCTACTGTCGTCACGGATGGAAAACTTTCTCCTTCCTCCAAAAGAGAGCTGTGGTTGTATCAGGGTAAAATTCGTGAGTTATTAGCAGATAAGGCTGCTGAAGGAGGTAAAATCTCTTGGGGTGAAACACCCTTACGTCCTGAGTCGTTAGTTAGTTTGTCATTTGCTCAAGAACGAGCAGAAAATTTTATAAACATCGAGCCACAATCTCGAACAGATTATGAAGATTATGGTTTAATTTTTGTTCCTTCTGGTGTTGAAGCTGAACTTTTACCTTCAATCCCAGCTGATTGGACAAAAGGTTCGGGGTCTCTTCCAAAAGATTTAGTTAATAGAAATTATTTTATCCCAGAAAATTACTGCATTTCTGATGCTGATTTTAATATTTCCGGTTACTACTATGTTGAAGAATCTAGTGTTTATAGCGATAGAGTAGCTGCTACGATAGAGCAGAATCGTCTAGATAAAGCACCCGGAGCTTAAATATGGCAGGCGGTAACAGAAAAATTGGCGGTGCCACCGGTAATACCCCTTTTCCTACAGACAGTACGGGTAAAGGTTCTTGGTCCAGAGAAGAACAATATCGTTTTAAATTACGGGGGGAGTGGCCTGTTTTTCCTGTTGGAGAAATTGGTTTAAATACAGGAGAATACTTTTATGCTATTTCTAGTGGTGTAGTAACTGGTAGTGGTACTGAATTTATACCCGCTCATGGAGCTAACGTTTCAAGAACAACTGCTGAACCTCTTTTCCAAGTAATTGGTACAAATTTTGGTATTGGAGATGGAGCTGCTAATTTTGGGGTTCCTGATGTAAGTGATGATCTGGGTTATTTAAAACCAGATATTAATGTTGTCTCAGGGACTTATTCTTCTGGCACTTTGCCTCAGCATACTCACCAATTTTTTAAACCTCAATCTAATACACCGCGAAGACTTGACTATCGAGCTAACGAGACTCAGGCTTCTGGTTGGTGGAGTAGCTATGACGGATCTCTTAACAACGGACGTTTTAAAGAAACTGTTTGTTGTATAACTAATACTGAGATGGATTACCCAGTGGGCTCCATTATTCAGATTATGTTACCTTGTTCACCAACACTTATTGCGACTCTTCTTCCTGACAACGTTGTCATTGCTAGTGGTCAGCCGATCAGTCGAACTACATACTCTAACTTATTTGGAAAAATTGGAACTGATTACGGTGTAGGAAACGGATCTACAACGTTTAATATTCCAGATTATCGAGGCGTCTTCATCCGTGGTATACAAGGATCTGACGGAGGACTACGAATACAGCCTTCTGGAGCAATCACGGGTAGTGGATATTTTGAGTCTGATTTTCATAGACATAGGCATAGAATTAACCAAACTTTATTTATCAACATCGTACAACAACAAACTCTTGACGGAGGCGCACCTATCGATCCTTTCGGAGAAGCTTATGGCCCTCCATCTTCATTAGCATCAAATATTGGTGGTGCAGTTGAAAATAGACCACCTAATATAACAGCATTGAACTGTGTTGTTATTGACACTTTCGCTATTTAACTATGATTGGTCACATCACCTATTCTGCTGTTAATAAAGGTACATCCTTTGTTTCTGCTACAGGAGCAACTTATGTGCTGATGAATAATCAGACAATAAGCCGAACGTCCTTCCCTAACTTATCTGTATACTGGGCTATAGGCTCTTTCGGTTCTACTGCAACCGAAATGGTTATTCCCGATATATCGTATTGTCAATTACGAGGTGTTGATTTAGGTCGGGGCGCTGATCCAGATAGGGCAGATAGAGTATCTATTTCTGGTATTCTTCCTTCGGGTGAGCAGACAGGCAGTTTTCAGGCTGGACAGATGTTGTCACATGTTCATGTTTCTGGCACAGGTGCAAGTGGATTCCATGGTTTTGGACCTAATCCTATTTGCCCCTCAAACCAGTACACGCCTTGTGGCCCACTGACGCTTACAGAAGTAACAAGTACGAATATTCCATACTATAGTCCTGATCACGGGACTAATATTCACACGTCAGGCACTACAGCTAATTGTTTTGAAGTAGGTGGTGTTACTTGTTTTCCTTATATTTGTGTAGCTGTATAAATTTACCTAAGCCATGTAACAAGAGCATATCGTGTGCCTTTAGTTACTGGTAATGCTTGATGAGGGTACATCCAGTTAGATGGAAAAAATATTCCAGTTCCTTTTTTTTGCTCAATTTTTACTGAATTATTAAAAAAAGATAAACCACCATCTTCAAAATCATCGTTAAGTTGTACTGAGCAGCTCACTTTTCTATTTATTCCTTCTAATTCTGTGCCTTTGTTGTCGTTAGCATATAACTCATCTATATGCTCCTTAAAAACACAGCCTTCGGAGTATTTAAGTATTGAATAACCCTCGTCGTATGTAAATTGTAAGTGTAGATATTGATCAACATATTTATGAGCACCATGTGTAATTTGTTCAAATATTTTATTATCCATACTTTTTATTTTTTGAGAAAGGGGTAAATTAGATAACCAAATTTCTTCACTTGTTCTTACATCTTCTACAACAACGTCGCTAGATACATAATCAACTTCGTTATATTTTTCAGGATTTATTTTTGGGTGGTTTACTCCGGATCGCACCCATGAATCTCCGTAATCTGTTTCTAAAGTTTCAATAATTTCGTCACATAAATCTTCTGAAAATAAACCGTGTTGAATATTTATAAATTCTTGTAAATTTTTATCACTGTACATATTTATTTTTAAGCTAGCTGTTTTTTACAGTAGACATGTTACCATACTATTTAGGAATGTCTAAAAATGCAACAGACTAAACCATATGAGTATATGCTTGTTGAGGACTTTTTTACTCAAGAAGAACTAAGCGTTGTCTGGGATGATTTAGCGATTACATTTGCTCGATCTTTGTGGCAACCACGGTCCTTAGGACAGAATGAACCTAGCATGGTCTCTAGGTCTGGTTTATTTCTTGATAAAGAAAACAATCATTTACTGCAGGGTGTTACTAAATCAGTAGACAAATTATTTGACGGTTACACCAGCACATTTGCTGAAATGTGTTTCGCTAACTATCCGGTTATTAACACTAATCGTCACTCTATGTTATGTAGTCTTTATACAAATACTGGATTCTACAAAAAACACAGAGATACTTCGGTTACGTCTGCTTTGATTTGGTTATGTAAAGAACCTAAATCTTTTACAGGCGGTGATTTAATTCTTCATGATTTAGACGAAACAATACCCTTCAAAAATAACACAATGATAATGTTTCCAAGTCAGGCGTTTCACGAAGTAACTCCTGTAGTAATGGACGAGTCTTTAAGTGCAATAGAAGGAAGAATTTGCTTATCTATATTTATGTCTAATTAACTCTGCTTTACTTTTAACTAAACATACGACTAAGCTATAGGTAAATCGCACCATTAATTTTGGTCGGTTCGGAACTTGAGCTTGTATTCAATCTCCAATGTTTACAGAAAAAGTCTGCTAGAAAACGGTTCCGACGAAGCATTTTGGACGACTGGCCCGAGTGTGCTTATTGTGCTCGCCATAACCCCACTACTCTCGACCATGTTGTGCCCCGAGCTGGGGGAGGTCTACACACCCGAAACAACTTAATCGGGGCTTGTGGTGCTTGTAATCTAGAAAAATCAGACTCACCTTGGTTTGAGTGGTATCGGGGTCAAATTTTTTGGACTTCGGAAAGAGAAGACAAAATTTTAAAGTGGATTAACCAACCTGATCCCGATAGTATTTCACCCATATGGGCTCAAAAATCAAGCGAAGAAATTCTTGCTTTACCTACAGCTGTTAATCTTACTTTGGTTAATCTATAAATATTTCTGGTTCAATTAAACTATACCAACCAGTCATTATGTATTTTTTTTCTGTTTTAGAAATAACTCCTCTGTGAGCGTGAGTAAAAGACGGAGGCCAAATAAGCAGTTTTCCCTCTACAGCTTTTTCTTTTAAACCTAAATATACAAATTCTGTTTCTCCTTCGTCTTCGACGGTGTTTAAATAAATCATCCAAGTCAAAAATCTTTTACAGGTTCGTAACGATTCGTTTTCAAAATGCGTTGACTTATACCCACCTGCAGGAGGAGTATATTTTTGAATATTAAAGTCTTCTATAAGTCCAAAATCAGCCTCTTTAATTATTGGAAATTCTTCTGAATATTTTTTAACACCGTCCCATAAAAAGTTTAATAAGTTAACCATGCACGGTATCTGAGAACCATTTTTTAAGGAAATAGATATGTCCAATGACTCTTTAATTTTTTTGTTAACTCCTCCAGATATGCGCCCTTCAGCTGCGTGGTTACTCTCATTATCTTCAAACCACTGTATCACTTCAGTGCACTTTACATTACTCGGTGCGTTGTAACGTCTGATAAAATTTTCCAAAATAATCTATAAAATTACACCGCAGTTACGAGGTCCACTACGGCGTATCTGTGACTTTAATTTTTTCTTGTAATTTATATTTTCTTTCTTATTTATCCATGTATCTTCGTTTAGCGTTTTTATCAAATCGTTAGTCTCTTTGCAGCTAAGAAATCCCTCAGGTACACCCGCTGACAAGAATAAAACCAACATCAACGACGTCATTTTTTAGCAACCTTAGTAACAATACCGGCGATCATCTCAATAATTTTGTAAAATTTTGCGTAAATTTCGTCGTCTTTGGGTGTTGGGGTCATGTTGACAATTGCCAACGCAAGTAGGTGGGCTGCACCAGCAATGCCGACGATACTAGACCAGTTTTCTAGTAGGAAAGACATGATAAAAAGTCGATACAATATAAATATACTCCCAGAATTCTAAATCGATGCCTGCCATTCTCGAGGACGCAGTCAAGTCAATTATGAAAGACAACCCCGGTATGAAAGAGGGGGCTGCCTACGCGATTGCTACAAAAACTCTTCAAAAATCTGGAGATCTAAAAGACGGAACCGTGCAAGCGACTGAAAAAGGCAAACGCCGTGGTGAGATGAGCAAGGCTACTCGTGCAAAAACGCGATCTGAGAAATACAAGATCGAGCGTGAAAAAGAACGTAAAGGTGAAGCAAAGTCGCGCGGTGGTCGTGACGAGCGGAGCACTAGCGGAAGGCTATAAGTGCCGGAGTTTTTACTCCCCGATATAAAGCTTCCGGAAGTTAAAAAATTTCCGGAACCTGTAATAGATTATTTAGCACCAAAACCGCCTGATTATCCGACGGTCTTGGTGCCTTCTTATCGTCCTGGTAAAGCAAGTAATTATCTTCCAAAAGTTACGCCAAAAGGCCCTGTTGAAGAACCTAAATCTGAAAAATCTGTTGCAGAAAAAATTGTTGAGGATGTCGTAGATGCTGTACAGCCTTCCTTCGATGCATACTCTGGTTTAATAGATTTACTACGGACAGATCTAGATAAATTTAAACTTGAAGTAGCTGAAAAAGAGCAGGCAGCTTCTCAAGTTGTTAATACTGTGAGCCTCCCTGGAAATTTAGAAATACCTATACCTAAGCCTGAGATACTTGTCGCTGCTGGTACGACGGCAACTATATCCGTGGCGGCAACGCTTACAGCTACTGCAGTTTTTAAAAAGTGCGTTAGTGCCCTAAAACCAATTGTTAAGCAAATATTTAATCGGGTTCAGCGGAAGTTAGGGAAGAAGCCCCCAACTTGGAGTAGGCAGCGATTGGCACAACGTCATCGCAAATAGCTGAATAAGGCGACTCGGGTCGGATCATGTACCCCTTGTCGTACATGTTTGTACACTCTCTCATTCTTGTGAGCAAGATATCCACTCTTGTTTTTTGTATTCTTTTACGACCTAGTTCTTTGCATATTTCTGTAATATTTCCGTCTAACGGGATACTGATACTGATTTGAGCACCATAATTTTCACTGCGGGTGTACTGCGGGTGAAAGCCATTACCAAGATAAAAAGGTGAAAAAACCACAGTGCCGCTATTGCAGTAATGCCCAGCTCCGAATCCTTGTGTGCTGTAAGATCCTTGATTTATTTGCACCGCAGAATTTGTAACTGACCCGGTGCTCGAAGCGATTGGGTTTGCAATAACAGAAGTTCCTTCATTCGTCTGAGCGTAAGCGGTGTTACAGCACAGAGTTACTGCGAGAACACACTTAACGAAGTAGTTGTAGATTCTGTTTCTATCGTCCGTGTGATGTCTTGAGTTTCTGTGACAGCGTTGGCTGCTCTGGTTACTATCTCTAACTGCCAATTTTCTGCTCCGGTATTCATTGAGTAAGTAGTGCCCGTAGCTCCAATTGCTGCACTCGGAGTGGCGTTGTGTCCCGTGTAACTGGAGTATGCTCCTCCAAACTTTTCGATTTCGATTGTTTCTGTAATTGTTTGCTCTGTGGTTGTGGTGCTGTTCATTGAGCCTTGAGTAAAGGCTGGTGCAGTGTTCGCGAATGCTCCAACTGGACTGAAAAGACTCAGTAAAACTAGCCATGTGAGTTTGGTCATGGTTTACTTTTTGTAATATTATCCTCTTCTATCTTAGGTTTTTTTTGTTTTCCGTTGGTATCAACTGCACGTGAGATTCCATAACCAGCTAAAGATCCACTGAAAATGGAGGCTATAAAAGTAGGATCCATTTTTTGAAAGTAGCCCATGTACGAGAGTGTTAGCAATGCAGCACTCCACGCAAGAACTGATACTTTTACGACTTCACCAAGTAATTCGAACGATCGTTTGCTACTTTGGCTTTCTTCTTCAGCCATGGCGTAGAAATTTACGTGTCGTACCTTAAGATACTGCCTTGATGATTACTTTTAAATGAGAAAATACGATTTGACTGTATTAGCTAAAATTAAAGGACGGGATCATCTCCTTTCTCAATTCGTTTGTGAAATTATCTAATGGCTGAGACTGCGAAGAAAAAACATCCTGAAAAATGGGCTAGAGCCAAGGCTAAAGCTCGTAAAAAAATGGGCGGACACTCTGCTCGAGCTATGCAGTTGGCTACCAAATACTACAAAGACGCGGGCGGAGAGTACGAAGGTAAAAAATCTAAGAAAAACAAACTCTCTAAATGGTCTAAAGAGGATTGGCAGACCAAAGAAGAGTATGAAAAAAAGTGATTTTGGAGAAGAAGCTTACGTAACTTGCATTTTTGACGAACGCTCTGTACGTGCGTTAAATGACGCTGTTATTTTCACTTTGAATAATTGGGCTGGTCAAGGAGATATTGACCAAGAAAAAATAATAGATTTGAGATACTTCCTACAAGGAGCTATATTTGAGTTTGAGTATGGAAGAGGCAGTGGCGGATAGAGCTCGGGAAAAAGGGAGGACAGAACGCTATCTGCCAAAAGCAGCGTGGGCGTCTATGTCAAAGGAAGAGCGTCGTGCTACCGACGAAAAGAAAAAGCGTGCCACAAAGGGAAAGCCTGTCAATACGCATGTAGCTAACACTGAGACAGCAAAAAGAGCTGGTAAAAAAGCTCGTTCTTACAAAGCATCTAAGAAAAATGGCTAAACAGGGAACTTGTTGGGACGGCTACGTTCAAGAAGGTATGAAGAAAAAAGGGAATCGTATGGTTCCTAATTGCGTTCGGGCGAAGAAGAAGTCTCGGGCTCATCTTCGCAAAAAGAGTAAGTAGATCCCATAGCTGGGCCTAGCGGAGTATTCTCTCTATCTTCGTCAAAATTGAATTCGTAGTAAAGAGGCTCCAAATCTTTTGCTTCTGTAGTTGTCCAGTACTCATGTAGTTGCTCTGTTTGTATATTTAGACTTTTTAACGTCATTTGAGCCTTATATTCAATCCAGTCTTCGAAGCAGTGATGACGAATTTTTAAAATCCAGGGGTTAAAGCTAAGTTTCTTGTTCAGAAAACACAAAAAGTCTGTGGCTTGGTAAGCCATAGCGTTAATTTTGCTGTACTTGATGGGTTTCATTTGATAAAAAATCTAAGTCCGTATTATTAATACTAAAATAAAAGATATAAACGCAAACTAGATCACATGGCTCAGGTCACCTTTAATCGTGAACTTGGGGCTGCCCCAGTCGGGATTACTCGTTTTAGTCAGTATCGTTCTGAAGACGGTGGCAACGTCGTTGTCAACTTCACCACAGAAGATACTTCTGAAGGAACCTTTAAACGTGCTGATAAGTACGGTGTTACCTCTAGTGCCACTGGAACAGGTACTGTGACACTTCAAGCAGGGTCGATGTCTGTAAAGCGTGTTTTCATTATGGATGGAACTGACGGTTCGATCTTGGGTGAGGTCGCTCCTCCTAAAACTTCAAACCGTCTTGATGTCTCGTTCACTTTCTCTGTGGGAGCATCGGTTGAGAACTATCTGTACGTTGAAAAAACTGATCGTTCTCCCTGTGTTTACCGCGTCACTTACACTGCTGCTTAAACCCAAACAGTAAAAAAATGACTTCCCCACAAGATTGGGAGTGCTCTATCGCTGAAAAAGTCTTAGAAACTATGGAAGAAGGGGGTAAAACCTCTTCTTCCTACTATGTTTCTTTACAAGAGCAACTGAAGCTGTGTGAGAAAAAAAATCAACAGCTTAGTCCTGAATCCTGATGGGTTTCTGTACGTATTAGCTGCTCTCCTTACGCAGTCAAGCTCACTGTCTTGGAAGCAGTTTTCTAGTCTTTACAACTCAACTTTAAGAGCTGCTCTGGTGGTGTTGTTATTTCACTTTGTCTTAGGCAAAATAAATCAAAGACACCAACGCTAGAACCAGGGTGACTACTGATAAGCACCCTCTTCTGAGTCAATCTCTTTATGCCAAGCATGATACTTGGTTGACTACTTCTGCTCAAGATCCTGATGAGCTAGATCCGACTGAAAAGCTTTTTGTTCAGCGAGGTAGTGCTTGGGAGTGGGTTCAGATAGTTATTTCAGCTGGTACTCCTTTCAAAGAGGTGCGGCTCAAAGCGCAGCCCGAAACCTCCTGGTATTTCTATCAACCGCATTGGAAAATAATAAATGATCTAGACAAAGAATTTTTATACAAACCTAAGAAACATGTACAACTAAATACTCCCTATATAAAACAGTTAGGCCCTAATGACACAAACTGTTTTAGTGCATCTTGTGCCATGTTGTTAATGTCTCTCAAAGACATCGGCCCAGAAGAAGCTAAAGATTATATGGACGCGGTTTGTGAAAACGGAGAAAGTTCTGAAGCTTGGGTGCAGGTCAAAACGTTAGAACAATACGGTTTGCACGCAGAGTTTCGACAAGACGGGGACTGGAATGCCATAGAACAGCTTTTAAGAGATGAAATTCCAGTTCCTTTAGGTATTTTGCATGCAGGACCTGTTGACAACCCAGGCGGAACTGGTCATTGGGTTTGCGCTGTGGGCATAACTGAAGACCAGAAAAACATAATCGTACATAACTCTTTAGGTGACTTGGATCTAGATGAGGGTGTTTATGAGTCTGATCATGGAGCGCATGTTAAATATGAGAAAACAAAGTTAGCTCCTCGCTGGATGGTGGAGAAGGGCTACAGTTCTGGGTGGTACATCAAAGCAAAACCATGACTTCGTATAACCAGATCTTTGAGACCTGGAGCAACGAGCAAGAAAATCGAAAAGCTCTGTTTATGGACTTTTTGTATCAGCGTTCTGGTCGGTCCAACAGCTTATATACCGGTTTGTGGGACGAGTGGTGCAGAGAGTCAGGTGAATCTGCTAGGGAAGATCATTTCACTGCTGTTCATACAGGTGATTGTAAAATTAAAACAACCTAAGATTATTTAATATGGCGCAGCGCGATTATGAAAAAGAATATCGTGATTACCACGGTTCAAAACGTCAAAAGAAACGTCGTGCTGCGCGTAACAAGGCTCGTCGACATATGGAAAAGAGTGGAAGAGTATCTAAGGGAGACGGAAGAGAAGTCGATCACAAAGATTTCAACCCGGAAAATAACAACTCTTCGAATATTCGGGTAGTTAAAGAGAAAACTAATCGCGAGAAACAGCCCAAACGAAGCTAAACTAAACCTATGGAAAAACAAAACTTCCTTCAGCGACCTGGTGGACTAGGTCCGACCGGTGCCTTGAAACCTCTTGGTATGTCTGCGGCTCAGCCTGCTTCATACATGAACGACGCAATCAGTATGACGTCGCGTCGTCAAGCGTATACCGACGATGTAAATAGGGTATTTGCCCAGTACAACATCGATCACGGAACTTACATGAGGGCTCCTGTTAACCCTCTTCCCTACGCTGATGGGAACATTACTAAGTCTGCTGAGGTGACCGGGCCTGCTGGTTACAACCATCAAGAGATGCCTTTACCTGAGCGTCCGATGGATATGTCTGCGGGACAGTATGTTCACGAGACGGTTAATCAGGCTGACCCAGCTATGCGAGCCAATGTACAGGCTTTGACTTTGCTTCCTCAGCAAAACTTCCTAAATAATCGTGACTTACAACCACTGACTATGCAAAACGATTATCGCCGTCGCGATGATCTCTTGCTTCAAGAACAAGTTTTAGGAGGATCTACTAGTGCACCGAAGTGACCGGACAAGACCTACCCGTATGGCGGGTATGGCATTAGGTATGGGTCCAGCTGATATGGTGCGTGCAGTAAGTAATCCGTCTGAGATTACTGCACGTCTCCGTTACCAAGAGACTTTTCCGAGAAGCTGACCTATTGTTACCCGAGATAATCCTTGGGTATGCACACGGTAAAGCTTGACTGGATAACCCCTGATGCAGAAAGGGTTATCGCTCGTCATGCGCGTGTCTCGACGGCAGATCCAGATAGAGAAGAATATGCTCGACTTCTGTCTTATTGCATCAAGCATGGGCATTGGTCGATTCTTGAGCAGGCGAATATAAGTTTTGAGATTATTACTTCTAGGGCAATTAGCGCACAGCTCATTCGCCACAAAAGCCTGTGTTTTCAAGAGCTTTCTCAGCGTTACTCGAACCCGTTTACCGTGATGTCCGACGACATTCACGATCACCCAAAAGAGTTTCATATTAGAAAACAGGCGGAGAAAAACCGGCAATCCAGTGTGGAGGAGGTAGATCTCGATCTAATGACTAATTTTCGAGAACGAATTCATCGAGTCGATGCAGAGTTGCGTTCTCTCTATGAAGACATGCTTGATTCCGGCGTGGCTCGTGAGTGCGCAAGAAATATTTTGCCTTTGTACACTCCCACCAGACTTCATGCAAATGGAACAGTTCGCTCTTGGGTGCATTACGTAGGTCTACGTGCCAAGGAAGATACTCAACTTGAGCATCGTTTGATTGCTCGTCAGGTTGCTCTAATCTTCGGAACCCAGCTACCGGTCGTCACGAAAGCTTTGGTAGCTACCGAGGATCAATCACTAGACGGTTGGAGATTTATGTCAGGCTGGTCTTCTGAACTCTCTTCTTCTTCCCAGTAACCAATAAAAGTTTCTTCTTCGATGAAACCCTTAAGGTTGGCGAGAGCTTGATCCAGTAGCTCTTGATCTTCTTCGCTAAGTTTTTCAGCTTTGTCGTCGAGTTCTTTTTCAGACATCTTCTCGGTTGCGTAGAAAAGCTCGTCGGGCTTCCTCACGAACTTTATCAAGTAAGTGAGGAAATTTCTCTTCAGCTAAATGCGCACTTGACACGTAAGTAGCTACCTCAATTCCGTCTTCTTTTACGGAAACTCTGTACATAGAGTCCTTTGTGACTACTTCTATGTTTTTCTCAATCACTTGGTTCTTTCCAGGGATTTTCCATTGGAGGGTTAGCAGCTTGGCGAACAGCTGCAGCCTGGGCTAGCTGAGCAGTCCTGAGTGCTTGTCGATGTTGCTCAAGTTGCTGGTTAAGTGACGCAGTTTGTTGAGAAGCCCAGTTCTGCGCGTTGGCTGAAAGTTCGTCCAGTGCGTTTGCACTGTGGGGGAAATTAAATACAGCACCTACTCCCTCATTGTTATTAATTTTAGTTGCCCCCGTGGTTTCGGCGAGCGCAGATAAAAATCCGTAAGCTTGATCCACACCGACGTTGGCTACGAAAGAGAGTTCGACAGGGTCTACTAAACCGCGACTGCGTTCGTAAAGCGCACTGAACGCACCACTAACTCGGTGAGCAGTGTCAGAACCTTCACGCTCTTGTCTGACTTTTTTATCAGAAATTGAGATACCGGCAAGAGTACCTCCGATAAACGCCAAAGGTGCTCCTACAAATTCGGGACTGGTGATTGCTGTTGTGACTGCAGCAACGCCTCCGATGAAGATGGTCAGTGGAAAGGATTTAAGTTGCAGCATCATGTTTTTGGAAATTAGACTCCCATTTGGAAAAGTCCGGTAGTTGGGCGAACTCAACAGGATTTGGTAAGCGAGTGTCACCATGGGAGGCGCGATCCGATGTTAGATCAAAAGGCTTGAGGCGTATACCTTTGATTGCAGGTAACCCTGTTTTAGTTACTGTCCTGCAACCAGGGAGCTTAAGTATGTTGGACAATGTTTCCATTGTGCGTTCAACAAACCGTGGCTTAGCTGATGGCTTGTAGCCACATGCTTTACAGAAGTTAGCGTAACTTGCGTAGAGTTCGCTATATGCATTTTTTACAAACATGCCTTTCTCTGACTCGTCTGTACTTGGTCTGGCGGCTCCTCGGCCAACCACTGTCGAACTATTTGGCGCGTAGAGACAGCACTCAGCCATCCAAGCTACATACTGATTATTGAATACCAAAGCGTCGATGTTGGTTTGCGCTAGTGATGGAGCATGCTTTACAGGGTTGGCTAGAACGTCACGCATGTCGTCAAAAGACATGGATAGTGCCCAGCTGACAATGCCAGGCAGTTCTTCTACAAAGTCACCTTCGAGGCGGTCTCCGTAAACACTCAAAAGTTCACGACGTTGACTAGGAGGGACGACTTGATCCATGACGATTGTCAACCGTCTACGTTCGAGACCACTCGTAGAATCATTCGAGCTGATGTGCTCGTTACTTGCGATACAAACAAGACACTCAGGTTTAAAGCTGATAATTTCTTTTCCATATTTTCGTTCAGCTCTCAGCGTGTCAGACGCAGAAGTCAGTTTTTTAAGCACGTCCATGCGCTTGTTGTAATTTGATTCATCAGTCAAAAGCAACAAACGTTTACCTATAAGGTTGTATGTCTCGAATTTATTAGCTTCAATAAGTTCCAAACTTGATGTGTGGGTACTGTTAAAACCAGCAAGAGCAATCATCAACTGTTGCATGGTGGATTTACCTGTGCCACCAGGTCCAACCAAGTGCAAAAATCTTTCACCAGAGGTGTACCCAGTGAGGAGCGCTCTTGAATAAGCCTGAATTAAAGTCGCTTGTCCTTTTCGGAGTGAGCTATCTAACCAGGCTAAAAATTTAGGACATTTTTTTTCTTTATCCCAGTTGTAAAGAAGACGACTACGGAAATAAAGTTCTTTGTTTTGTCCAGGATGGAATTCAAATGTGGTGCTGTCCAAGGCACCATTCTGAAAAGGTATATAACCTCTTCCCATACTGAAAATGCTGACCCTTCCTCCATTCAAAGACTTCAGCATCTTTGCTTGAAGCATGGAGTAAACACTGTTAACAGTAGACGACTGATATTTTGGAAGAACACCAGCAGTGACGAAGGTATCTAGGGCGTTTACAATTCTCTTTTTGACGTGCATTTCATCTTGTACGTACCATATGCCTAGGTCGTTATCATACGTATAAAAATTATCGTGCGTACTATCGTATAAGTAGTTATCTCCTTGATTTGTTGCAATGATCTCTGCAACGTCGTTTTCTGCGAAGGCTCTGTTTTGTTGCTGTACGTTCTGAAGATTTACCAGCTGAGCCGGTGTTTGTGGGACAGACATGTTTTCTTCCGGTGTTTTTGTTGATGTTGTTGTGTTGGGCTTTTCGTTTATCGAAAAGTCGTCAAAGGTAAGAATTGAGTTGACAGCCTTGGGCTTGACTTGCTTAATGGCTTCCTTAATCTCGTCTGTCGCGACACTGTCGTAAACATCTTTATTGACTGATCGAAGACGTTTCCAAGCTGCGATCTCGTCGTGCTCTGACGCCATAACGATTGCTGGCCTGATTGACTCGACGTCGCGAATGCTTTCAACTATTCGAGTAAACTTCCCATCTACCTCCGCAGGGTACGCATATACAGCATAGAACGCACGATGTGCGTATGTCAAGGGTGACACCTGAGTAGGTATCCCCTGGTCTCTAAGCCAATTTGTCCATCCAATGATTTCCTTGACTGCTCTGGTTACAGCAAGGCTTCTGTCGTCTACAGGCTTCCCTTCCAGAATGTCCACCACAGATCTGGAGAGGAGACGCTGAAAGTCAACACCCTCATCGTCAACAGCGATATTCTCAAGCGCTTCCGTGACGTCGAATCTATTTCCTTTTTCTTCCTTAGGTAATGAATGATAAATTTTTAGAGCTTCATCAATTTTTTCAGTCGGAATAAACTTTTCGGAAACTTCGAGTATGCCGCCTTGTGACCAAGCCCCATAGAAAAGGTTTGGAACCTGCGTGGCTCTAATGTCGGACCCAGGTATATCTTTTGCAATTGCACGTGTAAACCATTGATAAAACTCTCCGTCAATAATCGGTTTTTCTAGACCAAAGACCAGTCGAAACCTAGGCCACGACTCAGATGTAGAGGGAGAGTCGTAAGCTAATGAGAGATATTTTTTACAAATATCTAGCTCTTTTGCTTCTTCCCAAGTCAGTTCTTGCTTTTGTATTTTGTTTCCATTTTGGTCTTTTCCATCAGCTTGATTATCTATATCAATAATGATCAGACCGGCTTGAATAAGTCCAGTACCGTCTTTTATTCTTTTACCTTCGACTAAATGCCAGGCACATAAACCTTTACTTTGACCAACTTCGTGTGAAATTTCTTCAGAAGTATATGTACAAGGACGCCAGTTATTATTAAAAGTACGAAAGTCACCACCTTGCTCAATCTTGCCCGTAACAGCATCGAGCGCACTGACTACTTTGCTGTTTACTGAGCAAATGAAATGCATGAGAAGTTCTGTAGTTCCGTCATTCTGCCCTAAATCCGGAGTTTCGCCACCTTGGTAGCAAAGATTTAAGACTGTGTAGCCTTCGGGCGGACCTCAGTAAAAAATTTATTTACTAGTTCCAACCACGCAGCTTCATCTTTTTCAACCTCTGTTTCACCGAAAGTGAATACTTGAGTTTGATACTCGTCGAAAGGAGTAGAAACGATGATCTGCGTTTTACTAATCTTAATTCCTAAGCACGACTCAGCCGCAAGTTTGTAAGCAGCTAGTTGAAGCCTCGTCTTTTTAACCTTAAAAACTCCTGAGATCATTGCTTTTTTAGTTTTTTCATCCAAGTTATGTTTCTTAGTGGGGAATCGAGCGCTGTATGGACCAGCACTAGTTTTAAAATCTGCAAGAATTATTTCGGCGTTGTGGTCCATATAGATCAAATCACAGCAACCTGCGTACCCATGACCTGAGTTTTCGTCGTAGTAAAAGATTCTTCCTACACCGTCATCCCCTACATACTTTGACCACTTGGGTTGATTAAAGGGTCTTTCAGACCAGAGCACTCGACCACCGTCGAGAAGTTCATCGATCCTTTCAGGCACTCCTACCCAGTAAGGAGCGTAGTTTTTGGGAGGTACAACCCTTAGACCTCGTATGTAATTTTCACTAGCTTCGTGTATCCAAGTTCCTCTCGCAGCAGCTGCGTCTGCTACTCCTGGATTCATCACGTTCCAGTGAGCTAGTTTCTGCTGAGTTTTAGCGGTCGCAGTGCTACTAAGAATCGAAGTGACAGATGGCAGGTACTCAGGTACACCAGGGCACTGATAATGCCTTAAGCCATTGATAGTTTTCCTAGTATCCAAAACTTTTACCTTTGAGTAATTTTAAAACGGTTCTAAATCGGCGTCTGAACTTGAAGGGCTTTCTGGCTCATCGTCTATAAAAAATTCGCTCTTCTGATATTCAAAATCACGATTCCGCTGATCTAACTCGCTCAATAGGCAGCGTCCCGCTGAGAACGAATCAGCGATTAGTTCAGCAATCTCGTCAGCTTCCCTTCCTTGCCCTGTGTGGTCGACACACTCTTGCAAAAGTTGGTTGCTCACTAAGATTGAGGTGATTGTGTCCAGCTTCTTGTTGGTTTCTTGCTGGGTTTCAATCCATTGAGATAGTAAGAGTTGAAGTCGTCCTTTCACTTTTATGAAAATGACTTTGGTCGCTGCCAGCTTACATCGAAATCAATTTTTGTCTCTTTATTTCTCGGTTTAGCTTTATTAAACACATACCACGCAGATGTTACTGAGTCTTTTGTATTTCTCTGATCCGCACGGAATACCGGACGAGGGTTTAAAACAATAATATTGGATAAAGGTTTTGACTTTAAGAAATCAGCTCGACCTCTCGTAGGTTCTAAAAAGGTCAGACGATCGAGAATTATTAGTCCTTTTTTAGCTAGCTCAAAGCCCGGTTCGATAATCCAGTCGAGTTCCTGCTTTCCTTGTGTTATCGCTACTGTCCAGTCAAAAGCTGGCAAGCTCTTCCACCACTGCAATTCAAGGTAAGAAATATCATCAGGCGCACTGATGCAGTCTGTGTAACCCCATGAAATCAGTTGAGTCTTAAGTTCTCCTGCATTATCGCTTGGTAGGACTACTCGACCAGGGCATAGCTTTCTTTCTGCAATAGGATTGAAAATATTGTTTGGGACTTGGTAGAACGACATGGAGTCAGAATCAGAAAAGCTTGTAGGACGTTTGAGGGATTACATGACGATGGAGCAAGAGTTCTACCATCTTCATTTCATGAGTCGAGCTAAAGAAGTAGACAGCGTTCCTGAGTTAATTGAGATCTTAGATCTTTTACACGCAAACTACCTTGTACAAAAACGTTTATTCTCACAACTTTGTTTATCTGTAGCAGAGTCTGGAGCTGAGCTCCCTCCACTGAAGTCCCTACTGAAGCCATGAAAAAAGGTCGCCGAAGCGACCCTTGTTGAATAAACCTGAATGGATTTGACTTAGACAGATAAGCCAGCAGCTTCAAGAGCTTCCTTTTGTTCCTTTGTCAGTTCTTTAGTTTCTGACTTAGGTTCCGGAGGTGCACCTTTAGGGTTGCCAGCACCAGCAGGCAGAGACGCCAACCCTTCTGACTTAGGCGCTTCAATTTGTGGATGAGCTTCATTGAATGCTTCCTTAATTTCAGTGTGGTCTTTTCCGAGAGGTAGCTCGACCAGATTCGCACCGGAGATATGAGCACGAAGTGCAGAAGATACCAGCTCTCCTCCATCGCCATTGAGCCACTCATCAATATCTTTGACGAGAGATTTTTCTTCGTCGTTACCAACCGGTCGATCTGCGAATTCCAGAACGTTGTAATTAACTTTACCAGTGTCTGCACCCGTCACCGGATCAGTCTGAGTAAAGCTTTTCTGGACAAACTTAGTCTTTGTAATAACTTCCGCAACGTTGATGCGGTTGTTATAAAGAGTCTGAAAGTAAGAAATAAAATTCTTCTGACTGCTTTTGCCAGAAATAATAGCGGTAGCGACGCAACGAGAAGGAAGTAAACGATGCGTAGGGTCCACACCCACGAAAGCGATACGGATGAATTCTTGATGACTCCGCATTCCAAGGTTCCCATAGAAGGGACTAAAGCCGAGCAGTACAAATGAGATAGGGATCCCGTTGTCATTCGAGTCGGTAATTGCTTGATCCGGATCTGTGTCCGATTTCCAACGGCGCTGTTGGAGATCAATGCGAAGAGTGTGCGGTGGTACTTGGCAGAGAATTTCATCTGCTGCAAATTTGCCTGCAATGTAAGTCATAGATCAGAGAGAAAAGTTAATTGAACCAATAGCCGCTGCAGAGACTTGTCCTTTTTCAGGGTCAGCTGCTTTTTTAGGCGCGGACTTCGTGCCTTTAGGTAGGTACAGGATTTGATCTACTGCGTAGTTCAGATACTGCTTGTCATCCTTTTCGCTTGTGCTCACTCGACCAACTGCGATCGTTGGAGTTCCATTAGGAAGTTCGGAAAGCTGCTTCGAATGTTCGTTCCATGCGGTGAGCTTGAACCAGTTTGTCTCTTGGTCGTCTGGTGCCTGCCAAGCAATAGACCGATTTGTGACAGTTGAGTCACCGACTTCATTTTCTTCAGACTTAGGTCCTAACCCGCCACACGCCATGAAAGTGTTGATGGCAAGGATGTCGGAAAAGTTATCCCGTGAGACAACCAGCATTGGCTGCATCTGTAGAACACCATCCGGCGTGGCCTTAGTCGGTCCAATGGCTAGGACTTCTTGAGATTCTTTTAGATCCAGAAGAAGTTTTCCGACATAGTGATCAGCTTTTTGAATCAGCTGAACCTTTGTGGAGATACGTTTTGCAGATGAAGGAAGAGATTCAGCAATCACATTGACTTTTCCGTCTTCAGTGCTTGCCTCGTCTGTAATCCTGACTCCCATCAGAAATACGTTCATGCTTTAAGTTCCGGTAAATCGTTGAGCGGTGTACGTTTAGTGCCTTGGCGATTTGCGGAGCGCTCACACCTTGGCCTCGGAATGCTAGAAGCATTTGAAGGTCTCCGCTACCCAATTTTGAGTTTCGTGACTTGAGATACTGGTTATGGTATGGGTTGATGCACATATGGTTCTTGCATTGATTTTTGACTACACCATCTCTTTCTATGTCCAGGTATCCCAAAATTAACGGACGCACGTAGTACCTCTTTCCGAATACATATGTACTGGGTACTTTGTTAGTCATTGAGCCTGTCCACTCAAAACAAGCCCTGTGGTCAAAATCGTTAAAAGCAAGCCTCTCATAGAGTTTGCTCAATCGAGTTTGCTTGGTTTTTCCATAACCAAGTTCAAACTTCTCAGCGCTAAGACTTCTGGATATGTCTAAAGCCTGTCCCTGCGCGTGGGCAGCGTCTAAAGCAGAAACCCCTAACTCAATCTCTTTATTATTTTTTACTAATTTGAGTTTGTAGTACTCAATAGACATCGTTTGGCTGCCACTCTGCAGCTTGTTCAAGCTGTAATTCGGCATCCCAAGCAGGCGCAGTCATAAGAGAATACAGTTTTACCCATATTCTCAAGCGACGAGCGCACTTACTGAAAAGATTCATCACTACATATACTTTGCGTACTCATCGTAGAGACCACCGCCGCCTTGTACGTTACCGCCACGCAGACGTGAGGTGTTCCTAGAAATGTACTTAGCGATTTGCTTATTAGATGCACCACCCGCCTTAGCTGCTTCGACATCCTTGTGGCCGAAATACTCAGCGCTTTGTCCAGCTGATAGACGAATCTCTGGCGCATTTCTAACAATCCTTTCAGGCTCGAGACTTGGTGATGATGCCGCTCCGATTGACGCTCCCGATGACACTGCTGCCGTTGCTGGTGTTGGTGATGGTGATGGTGATGGAGTAGCAAATCCTGCAGTCATTTGACCAATCTCACTTTCACCACCGGGTGTGTTCGGACCACGGAGAAGATCTAAATTCTTTTGCAAGAAGCTTTTAATATTGTCATCTGAGTAACCAGACTGACGAGCAGCAGCAAGATCTTCTTTACCAAAGTATTTGGCGTCTTGACCAAAGTTAGTAGAGATTTCAGGAGCACCAGAGTATGACTGAGCGTTCCGGAATGCTTGTGTTTGCTGTGCACCTGGGGTAGCTGTAAAACCTTGCTGTGCGTTAGCAAAGTCTCGTGTGATTGCTTTCGATGTATCTACTCTTCCACGTGAAACTTCATCCATCAATCCACCTTGACCTTCGCGGTTGCTCATAGCGAGCATGTAAGGATTGCTTGAGAGATAGTTTTGGATATCTTCGTTCGAGTAACCGTAATCTTGAGTTGCTTTTTTATAATCTTGATGACCGAATAAAGCTGTCTGACCGTAGTCCCTAGCGATGTCTTGAAGACTTTTTCGATTATCTGCTTCTACCGGCTCTTCAGTTTGAGGAGAAGGTAACTGAGGTTGAGCAAGATCACTAGGTGCCTGCACTTGTTGCGAGCGAGGCATCAAGGCAAGAGTCGTAGTTACTGCCGACTGTGGCTGCGGTAAATAAGTTAAACCACCTCTGCCTTTCGAAGTTGTTGAAAACGAAAGTGCCGGATCGAAATCACCCTGTTCGCTTCCTTCGCTGTCTTCGAAAAGCTTAAAAAGATCTAAACCAAACAATCCGCCTGCCTTACGCAGACCCTGTTTCATCGGAGAGTTATAACGAAGTGAAGTCACTATTGGTGAGTGCAGCTACATATACTCTAATTTAGCTCAGTTTTAGCCAATAACGACTGATATCAAAACCAGGCCCGATGACACTTTTGAGTGTTCTAGCTGTTCTTAAAGCTTCCTCATGACTCTTAAAACGCTTTGCTTTTTGTCGATGCTTGGTATATGAGCACAGAAGTTTCTTTTCTTGGTTTAGGCAGTCTTCTACAAACTCACCGTGGCGAGTAACCACCCAAACCTCTTTTAGGGAGAGGAGCGGCATATTATTACGCTCTTCTTCTGTGTAAAGTTTTCCTGATAACTTTACCTTGGATTGATTATTTGTCTTTTTATTTGTGGTGGTCTGAACCTTTTTTACTTCTTTGATCGCTCCGTCTTGCTTGAGAGTCTTGTTTAATTTTCTAGCTGCGTTAGCTGCCACCAAGGGTTTGTCATAGAACTCTTTCGTTAGCACGATGCATTTTTCAGTTTTTATACAACCTATGTATCCACTGTCTGTCTTAGCAGTAAAAAATTCTTTGTTTTCGATTGAGGGGAACCAAGCAGTAAAACTCATTTTTCAGCCCAAGAATCGCCGATGTTGGCATCGCACTTCACTGGCACTTTAGTGATAATTGTTTCTCCTGCATCTTTCATTTCTCTTTCTAGTATCGTTTTGTAGTGTTCTGTTTTGCCTTCTACTGCTTCGAATATTAATTCGTCATGAACTGTAGCAATCGGTCTGAACTCGTGATTAACAAATTTGCTCAGTCTTGCGATAGCCAACTTCAAGACATCTGCTCCAGCTCCTTGAATAATCGTGTTAGCACAAGTAGTCATAGCTGCGTCGTCGTAACTAAGTAGCCTCCTTCTTCCGATTGGAGTTCTTACGTAAGTCCAACCATCCTGAACCATTGCATTTCTTTCGCGGTGCCACTCCCTTAAACGAGGGTAAGCACGATGAAAACCAGCATGTGCGACTTTGGCTTCAGAAAGAGAGATGATATTTCCTGAACTGGCTGCATACGTTTTGTACTTTTTAAATCCCATACCGTAAAGCAAAGCGAAATTCAGGGTCTTACCCATCTGCCTTTGAGATTTTTCTACCTGTTCAATCCCTACGTGGTAAATAAGACTCGCTGTAAGAGAGTGAAGGTCAGCTCCCTCTTGGAAAGCTTTGATCATTTGAGGAATACCAATCAACTCCGCAGCTAATCGAAGTTCGATCTGCGAGTAATCGGCAATAACAAATTTAAAACCAGGCGACGGTACAAAACATTCTCGAAACTCTTTATCCCTGGGTACCTGCTGGATATTGATTCCCCAGTTTTCTTTTTTCTTTTTGCCAGTTACTCGTTTTGCACCCGAGCTAGTGAATCTTCCGCTGTTAGCTCCGTAGGAGTTATAACCACTGTGCATATGACCTGACACAGGGTTTATGTTGTCGATAATTTTTTGCGTATGAGCCAGAGCTGTCTCTAGCTTTGTTCGTTTCCTAAGCAGATTGAGTGTGTGATCGTCGCTATCAAATTCGCTTAAAGCGACTTGCGACAGAGTCTGCTTTCCTGTTCTTGGGTCAACTGGTAAATCAGTGTCGACTTCGTTGAAGCATCTAATGCACTGTGCATTAGATCCAGGATTGAATTCCTTCTTAGCGTTTTTTCCGATGGCGATTGATCCATCGGCAAGTTTGGGGAGTTTTTTTTCATCGGGGAGACGACGATCAAGGTCCTCACAAAATAATCTAGTCGCTGTGTCCAGCTCCTGCTGCTTTCTAAATTTTAGAGCTTTCACTTTATTGACATCCACATTAAACCCATAGTGACACATTAAAGCCACAGGGCGAATAACTTGACTCTCGAGAGTGTAGACCTCAAGTAGGTTTTCAGCTGCTAGCTCTGTCAACTGCAAAGCCGCGATCTTAGGAAGTATGTCAACGTCTTTCGCTGCATATTCAATTTGCTCAATCGCTAACTCATCAGCACTCCAATCAGAAACTTGTTGTTCTTTCG
>Ga0181422_1000013_pt1 | contig 50627 bp, 50 predicted proteins | sample 45SPOviralmetaG_FD_130147 | JGI IMG/M metagenome (GOLD analysis project Ga0181422, IMG submission 130147) | Marine viral communities from the oligotrophic San Pedro Time Series (SPOT) site, San Pedro Channel, CA, USA - 45 SPOT_SRF_2013-07-18 | ecosystem: Environmental > Aquatic > Marine > Strait...
AGCCAAACCTCTTGTCCAAGCAAAAATTGATGCTATCGGATTTGTAGAAGTTTCTTTTCCTTGTTGATGCATTCTGTAGTGTCTAGTCACTGTTCCGTGAGCAGCCTCGGACTCAACTGTTTTTCCATCTGGTGTCATAAGCACACTAGTCATCAATCCCAAAGAACCAAACCCTTGAGCTACAGTGTCTGATTGTACGTCACCGTCATAGTTTTTACATGCCCATACATAACCACCATTCCATTTCATAGCACAGGCAACCATGTCATCAATTAATCTATGTTCATAAGTAATTTTTGCTGAATCAAATTTACTTTTAAATTCTTTTTCAAAAACTTCTTGGAATAAGTCTTTAAAACGACCGTCATATGCTTTTAAAATTGTATTTTTAGTTGATAAATAAACCGGCCATTTTCTACCAAGACCATAATTCATACATGCTCTTGCAAAATTTTTTATTGAGTCATCTAAATTATACATAGCTAGAGCTGTGCCTGGACCAGTAAAGTTAAATACTTCAAATTCTTTTTTGTTTTTACCATCTTTTGATGTCCACTTAACTTCCATTTTTCCTTCTCCCGGAATTAAAAAATCAGTTGCACGATATTGATCACCAAAAGCATGTCTTCCAATTACTATTGGTCGGGTCCATCCTGGAACTAATTTCGGAACGTTTTTACAAATTATTGGTTCTCTAAATACTGTACCTCCCAATATATTTCGAATTGTACCGTTAGGCGATCTCCACATTTTTTTAAGCTTGAATTCCTCTACTCTTGCCTCATCAGGAGTAATAGTCGCACATTTAACTCCAACACCATATTGTTTAATAGCATTAGCTGCGTCCACAGTAATTTGGTCGTCAGTTTTATCACGACTTATCATACCTAAATCGTAATATTTTAAGTCTATTTCCAGGTAAGGCCTGATTAATTTATCTTTGATAAAAGACCAGATAATTCGTGTCATTTCATCGCCGTCTAGCTCGACAACAGGATTTTTAACTTTAATTTTTGCCATAAAATTTAGATTGATTAACTTTGATTTTTATACATATTAAGAAAAAATTATCAAACTATTAATTATGTTTAATACAATATTTCCTAAAATACATAAAGAAGGGTATAAGTTTTTAGCTATTTCAATTTTAGCCACATTTATTATTTTATTCTTCTCAAAATTATTGGGAATTTTATTTATTATAATTACGATATGGGTTTATTATTTTTTTAGGGACCCAGAAAGATATTCAATAAATGATGATAGTTATCTAGTTAGTCCAGCAGATGGTTTGATCACTGACATCTCAGAAAAATCTGGGCCTGAAGAATTGAGACTAGAAAACACTTCTTATACTAAAGTAAGTGTGTTTATGAATGTATTTAATTGTCACGTAAATCGAGTACCCTCGTCGGGTAAGGTTGAGGAAATCTTTTATAAACCTGGAAAATTTTTAAACGCTTCTTTAGATAAAGCTAGTGAAGAAAACGAAAGAAATTACTTCAAAATAAAATTAAAAAATGGAGAAGAGATAATAATTGTTCAAATAGCAGGTTTAATTGCAAGAAGAATTGTTTGTGAAGTTGAACAAGGTCAAGATTTAAAACAAGGTGATAGAATAGGCATGATTAGATTTGGAAGTAGAGTTGATATTTTTTTTAAGAATAAAAAAATTTTAGCAAAACTGGGTCAAAATGTAGTAGCTGGCGAAAGCTTACTAGCATCTGAATGATGGAAGAAAATAAAAAATTTAAAATAGTCTCATCGAAAAAAACAAGACATCTGTTACCCAATACTTTAACTTTGGCAGGAGTTTGTTTAGGAATAAGTTCAATAAAATTTTCGATTGATGGGAATTTTAGTCTAGCGGTGACTTTAATTCTATTCGCAGCAATTTTAGATGCACTTGATGGCAGAATTGCAAGATTGATTAAAGGGACTTCTGAATTTGGAAAAGAATTAGACTCTCTTACAGATTTTGTTAGTTTTGGTATAGCACCAGTTTTTGTTCTTTATTTTTGGGAACTAAATAACTATGGAAAATTGGGATGGGCGATTACTTTAATTTATTCTGTATGTTGTGTTTTAAGACTAGCTAGATTTAATCTTACTAAAATAGAAGAGTCTCAGGAATGGAAAAATAATTATTTTGAAGGAGTACCATCTCCAGCAGGTGGTTTATTGATATTAATGCCTTTGATTTATGAATTAACAAATCTAGACTTTGGAATTCAGATTAAAAATTTTACTCCTTATTTCACAGTTTTGATTGCATTCTTGTTGGTAAGTAAAATTCCTACTTTATCTTTAAAAAAAATTTCAATTTCTCCAAAAGCTACAGTGTTTTTATTATTGGGAATAGGATTAATTTTTATTGCTTTATTATTTTACACACTAGAAACACTCTTTATTTTTGGTATTTTATATTTAATTTCAATGCCAGTAGTAATTGTTATTTACAAAACTCAAAGTAAAAAAAATTTAGAAAAAATATCTGATGAAAGCCATGAAGATATTTTATAATGAAAAAATCAAAAAAAGTAAAAAAAAGTAATACCTGGAAAATTAAACAGCATACAGATCAGTATTTCCAAAAAGCCAGATCATTAGGCTATCGTTCTAGAGCATCATTTAAGCTAATCGAGTTAAATAAAAAATATAAATTTATCACCAGAAGGACTAATTTATTAGATTTAGGTTCATTCCCGGGAGGATGGACACAGGTAGCAGGTCAAATAATCACAGTGGGGAAAATACTCTCAATAGACTTAAAGGAGATGGAGCCTTTAAAGAACGTTAAATTTTTGAAAGGAGATATTTCAGAAGAAAAGATTAAATTAAAAGTTATTGAATATTTTAAAAAAAATTTAGACGTGATCATATCTGATATGGCCGCTGACACTACAGGCAATAAATCATTAGATTCAATCAGAACAAATCAATTATGCGCTGAGGTGATAAACTTTTCAAAAGAAACTCTTAAACCTAAAGGTGTATTAGTCTCAAAACTATTTATGGGCGAAGATTTTTTAGAAGTAAAAAGCCTAGCAAAATCTATATTTAAAAAAGTCAATTTTTTTAAACCTCAATCTAGCAGGAAAGAGTCAAAAGAAACTTATTTACATTGCGAAATTTTAAAGACTTTATAAATTTAAATAATTGTATATAAGTTTATATGGTTACAATTAAAGAATCCCTTACCTTTGATGATGTTTTATTATTACCAAAGTATTCTAATGTACTTCCGGCAAATACAAATATTTTATTACAATTAACAAAGAAAATATCTTTACGTGTGCCTTTTTTATCTTCGGCAATGGATACGGTAACAGAGTCCAAGATGGCTATAGCTATTGCAAGAGAAGGAGGAATGGGGATTATACATAGAAATTTAAATACAAGAAATCAGTCAGAAGAAGTTTTAAAAGTTAAAAAAAAAAATTTATATGTAGGAGCTGCTATAGGCACCAACAAGGAAGATTTAGATAGAGCAAGATCCCTTGCTTCTAGTGGAGTAGATTTAATAGTAATAGATACAGCTCATGGGCATAGCGAAAAAGTTTTGAAAACCTTAATCAAAGTTAAAAATATTACAAAAAATATTCCAGTATGTGTTGGAAATATTGCTACAGGTGAGGCAGCAAAAAAATTATATAATTCTGGCGCTGATATAATTAAAGTTGGTATTGGACCAGGATCTATATGTACTACAAGAATGGTAGCGGGTATAGGAGTTCCTCAAATATCAGCAATAATGGATGTAAAAAAATCTTTAAAGAATAAAAAAATTAAAATAATTTCTGATGGAGGAATAAAATTTTCAGGAGATATAGTGAAAGCATTAGCCGCAGGAGCAGACGCTATCATGATGGGATCAATATTTGCCGGTACAGAAGAAAGTCCAGGAAAAAATTTTAAAATAAATGGAAAAATTTATAAACAATATCGTGGTATGGGATCTATCGGTGCAATGTCGGCTGGATCAGCTAATAGATATTTTCAAAAAAATTTTAAAGATAAATCAAAATTTGTACCAGAGGGAGTAGAGGGTAGGGTTGAATATAAAGGAAAAGTATCAAAAATAATATATCAACTGCAAGGTGGATTGAGATCTTCAATGGGTTATATTGGAGCAAAAAATTTAAAAGAAATTAACAAAAGAGCAACTTTCGTAAAAATAACAAAAGCAGGTTTTTATGAGAGCATGGTGCACAGTGTAGAAATAACTCAAAAAACAATAAATTATAAATTATGATAATAAAAATTTTTTTTATAACTATTATTTTATTATTTTTAACTAAAACTTCATTAGCAAGCTCTGAATATTTTAAAGAGGGGATAGATTTATATAATAAAAAAAAGTTTAAAGAAGCAAAGTTTAAATTTGAGCAAGATATAGTTTTTAATCCAAAAAATGAAAACGCTTATTTATATTTGTCAAAAATTTTTAGCAAACAAGACAAAAAAAAATTAGAAGAAAAAAATTTAAATACTGTCTTGTTGTTAAATCCAAAAAATGAAGAAGCTATTTACAATCTTGCCAAACTCAAGCTGATTAAATCTGATTATCAAAAAAGCAGTGAACTCAACAAAAAATTGAAATCTATATGTAATAATTTCTGCGCTAAAAGTGACAAATTGAAAACTGAAATTGAAAATTTATCTAAAAAATAAATGCAATTTTTTGAACAAAAAGATAAAGATAAAATATTAATAGTAGACTTTGGTTCTCAAGTAACTAAACTTATAGCCAGAAGAGTACGTGATCTTGGTGTTTATTCTGAAATTATCACTCCTAATCAACTAAATCTAATAAAAGAACATAGTAGCATCAAAGGAATTATTTTTTCTGGTGGTCCATCAACTGTGACTGCTAAAAAGTATCAAAGCGTTTCCAAAGAAATATTTAAAAAAAAAATACCAATATTGGGAATATGTTATGGACTTCAGCTAATAGCAAAAATATTTGGAGGAAAAATTAGACCTTCAAAAAAAAGAAGAGAATTTGGAAGAGCTTTATTAATAAAAAAAAAAGCTTCACTTTTAACAAAAAACTTTTTAAATAAAAAAAAATCTGTATGGATGAGCCATGAAGATGCTGTATTTAAACTTCCTAAAAATTTCAAAATAATTGCATCTACTAAAAATTCTAAGTTAACAATAATTGAAAATAAAAGAAAAAATATATATGGAGTTCAATTTCATCCAGAAGTAACCCACACAGATGATGGAAAAAGAATTTTTAAAAATTTCCTTTTTTTAATATGTAAAATAAAAAAAAGCTGGAGTATTAACTCACAAAAAAAAATTTTGATTCAAGAAATAAAGAATAAAGTTAAAAAAGGCAGAGTCATTTGTGCATTATCTGGAGGCGTAGATAGTAGTGTAGTTGCATTATTGATAAATAGAGCAATTAAAAAAAATCTAATTTGTATAATGGTAGATACGGGTTTAATGAGAAAAGATGAATTTAAATATACTTATAATATATTTAAAAAAAATATAAATTAAATGTTAAATTAATTAATTCTTCAAAGCTATTTCTTAAACAGCTAAAGAATATTTCTGACCCCGAAAAAAAAAGAAAAGTTATAGGAAAGCTGTTTATAAATATTTTTGAAAAAGAAGCAAAAAAATATAAAAACATAAAATATTTAGCACAAGGAACTCTTTATCCTGATATAATCGAAAGCAGATCTTCAACAGGAAGTAAAACGTCAAAAATAAAATCCCATCATAATGTTGGAGGCTTACCTAAAAAAATGAATTTAAAACTAGTCGAACCTCTGAAGGAATTTTTTAAAGATGAGGTAAGAATATTAGGAAAATCTTTGGGTTTAATAGATAAAATAAATTTTAAGCATCCTTTTCCTGGACCAGGATTGGGTATAAGAATAGTTGGTAAAATTACTCTTGAGAGAGTAAAAATACTACAGGAAGCAGATCATATTTTTATAAACGAACTAATTAAAAGCGGTCTTTACAATAAAATTTGGCAGGCTTATGCAGCTTTATTACCATTAAAAACAGTTGGTGTAATGGGTGATGCACGAACATATGAAAATATTTGCTTATTAAGAGCAGTAACATCAGAAGACGGAATGAGTGCTGACTATTTTAATTTTCCAAAAGATTTTATAGGTAGTATTTCTAATAAAATTATTAATAATGTAAAAGGAATAAATAGAGTTGTTTATGATATTACCTCAAAACCACCAAGCACTATAGAGTTAGAATAATGAAAAAAAAAATTAAAATAATACTTTCAAAAAAAAATAAATCAAAGATCGTATGTTTGACAGCTTACTCAAAAAACATTGCTAAGATTTTAGATAAATATATGGATATTATTTTAGTAGGAGACTCTATGGCAAATGTTTTATATGGACATGAAAACACTCATCAGATTAGTATGAATAATATTATTCAACACACAGAAAGTGTAAAAAAGGGAATAAAAAAATCATTATTAGTAGTTGATATGCCTAAAGGTAGTTATGATAATGAAAAAAAGGCTTTAAAAAATGTAAAAAAAATATTTAGCAAAGCACAATGTGATGCTATAAAAATTGAAAGTAACAAAAAAAATTTTAATATAATTCAAGCAATTACTAAAAAAGATATTCCCGTCATGGGACATATTGGATACACACCTCAATTTAAAAAAAAATTTAGGATAGAAGGTCAATCAAGTATAGAAATATCAAAATTAATAAAAGAAGCTAAGGCTATAGAAAAAGCGGGAGCATTTGCGATTGTTCTCGAGTGTTTATCACCCTCATCAGCGAAGATTATTACCAAGGAATTAAAAATACCAACAATAGGTATTGGATCATCGGCTAATTGCGATGGCCAAATATTAGTGACCGATGATATGTTAGGTATTAGTGGCTTTTACCCAAAATTTGTTAAAAAATACGCAAACCTTAATAGAATAATTGAAAAAGCTGTGAAAAAATATACTAGTGAGGTTAAATTAAAAAAATTCCCAACAAAAAAAAATTTTTTAAATGGAACAAAATATAGAAAATAAATTAGATTTTAAGACTAAAATTATTAATTTTTATCATAACAATAAAATTAAATTTCTATGCCTTTTATTCATTTTAATAATTATTACAATACTAAAAATATTTGTTGATATTAAAACAAAAAAAGAAAACACAAATATTTCGGAAAAATATATTAAAGCTGGTGTTTACCTAACTTCAAACGACAAAAAAAATGCAGCAAAATTATACGAAGAGATAATCTTAAGTAAAAATAAATTTTATTCACTTTTATCAATTAATGCCTTAATTGAAAAAAATCTGATAGATGAAAACGAAAAAATTCTAAATTATTTTGATATAATTGAAAATCTTAATTATACAGAAGAAAAACTTGATTTAATTTCATTTAAAAAGGCTCTCTTTTTAATAAAAAAATCCAAAGATAAGGAAGGAAAAAAAATATTAAAAAATTTAATTGAAAAAGAGTCTAAATATAAATTTTTAGCTGAAGAGATAATTATAAATAAGTAAAAAATGAAGCTTTTTTACATTTTATTTGTATCAATCCTTATCCAAAGTTGTTCTTTTGATAACAAAACTGGTATTTGGAAAAATGAAAATTCTATCACAAAAAAAGAAAATAAGGCTTTAAAAGACTTTAAATCAATTAGTTTATTAGATCAAAGTTTAGAGAAAACTATTCCAATCGAAAAAAATTATAAATTTCGGCTTAAACCTGCTTCTAATAATTTTAATTGGAACGATATTTATTATGACCAATCCAATAACCTAAAAAATTTTAAATACAGTGAAAATTATGAACTTTTTTTTAAAAGTAAAAAAATTTCAAGAAACGAGCTAAATAAATTCACATTATTTGAGAGCAACAATATTATAACCACAGACTATAAAGGGAACTTAATTGTTTTTTCAATCAGTGAAGACAAGATTATCTCTAAATATAATTTTTACAAAAAAAGATATAAAAAAATTAAAAAAGAGTTAAATATAATAGTTGAAAAAAATATAATATATATTTCAGATAACCTTGGATTTCTTTACTCTTATAATTATAAAACTAATAAAATCCTTTGGGCTAAAAAATATGAAGTTGCTTTTACTTCAAATTTAAAAATTTTTAAAAATAAAATTATTACAACTAATCAGAATAACTACCTTTTTTATTTTGATAAATATAGTGGAGAAATTTTGACCACTATCCCGACAGAGGAAACTGTAATTAAAAATAATTTTAAAAACAATTTATCACAGAATGGAAATTTAACTTTTTATATTAATACTTTTGGCTCTTTATACGCAATAAATAATGATACTATGAATTTAGTATGGTTTTTAAATCTAAATAAATCAATTGATATAAACCCTTCAAATTTATTTAATGGCAATCAAATTGTCGTGAATAAAAATCATCTTGTGATTTCCTCCAATCAGAACACTCACATCATTAATCAAAAAACTGGAAGAATTCTTTATAAAAAAAATTTTGCTTCAAATCCAAATATAAGACCGATAATACTGAATGACCATCTTTTCACTATCACTAAAAAAAATTTTTTAACTGCTGTAAATTTAAAAACTGGAAAAACTATCTACTCATATAATCTAAATTCTAGAATAGCAGAATATTTAAAAATAAAAAAAAAAGAGGCTGGTTTCAAAGATTTAATGATTATAAATGATCAAATAATGATCTTTCTTCAAAATTCATTTATTATTTTATTAAAAATTAATGGGGAGATCGAATATGTAAGAAAATTACCCACATATATTAAAACTTCTCCAATGGTTATAGATAAATCTTTAATTTTTCTAGATAAAAAAAACAAAATTACTATTTTAGATTAGTTATTAGATTTACCACTCAGAAGAGAGAGCTGTTTCACTTTCATCCCTTGCAAACTGTCAGATGGCTTAATCGGATAATCACCTGTAAAATAATGATCGCTAAATTGTGGATAGCTAGAGTTTCTTTTTTCTCCAATCAATGCGTTATATAAACCGTTTAAACTCAAAAATTTCAAACTTTTCGCTTTAATATGTTCACACATCTCTTGATTATTTTTTTTATGAGCTAATAATTCATCTTTTGTTGGCATGTCAACGCCATAAAAATCAGGATATTTAATTTCTGGGCAAGCTATTCTTACATGAACTTCTTTAGCACCACTTTCATAAAGCATTCCAACAATTTTACTGCAAGTCGTACCTCTTACTAGAGAATCATCAATTAGTATAATTGATTTATTTTTAACTATAGTTTTTGTAGAACTTAATTTTAATTTAACACCTAAGCTTCTAATATTTTGAGTAGGCTCAATAAAAGTTCTGCCAACATAATGATTTCTGATTAATCCTAGTTCAAATTTCTTTTTTGATAATTCAGCAAAACCCAATGCTGCTGGAACACCGGAGTCGGGAACCGGCACTACAAAATCAGCTGATACATCGGTCTCTTTTGCAAGCTCAATCCCTAATTTTTTTCTATACTCGTAAGCGCAAAGATTATTAATGACACTATCTGGTCTAGCAAAGTAGATATATTCAAAAACACAAGGCCTCGGTTTTTGTTTTGAAAAAGGTTTAATAGATTTTAATTCTTGATTTTCTATAATTATTATCTCTCCATTTTCAACCTCTCTTACAAAACTTGCACCAATTATATCAAACGCACAAGTTTCTGATGCTATAATGTAAGAATTTTTTAATTTTCCAATTACAAGAGGTCTTATTCCAAATGGATCTCTTACTCCGACCAACTTTTTATTCGTCATTAATACAAGAGAATACCCTCCCTGTATTTGAAAGAGAGCGTCTATCAATTTATCAATAAATTTATCTCTCTTTGATTTCGCTATAAGCTGAACAATGGTCTCAGTATCACTAGTTGTTCTAAAAATTGCCCCATCCTTTACCAAAGAATCTCTTAGCAGTAATGCATTAGTTAAGTTTCCATTATGAGCTACGCTTAGGCCTCCCATATGTAAATCAGCAAAAAAAGGTTGTATATTTCTTACTGATGTTTCACCTGTTGTCGAATAGCGGTTGTGACCTATTGCAAAATATCCTGGCAGTTTTTCTAATGTTTTTGGATCTGTAAAATGGTCACCTACTAGACCTTGTCTTTTTTCCGAATGATAATTATTTCCATCGTAAGAGACAATTCCACATCCTTCTTGACCCCTATGTTGCAAAGCATGCAAACCCAGGGCAACCATAGCAGAAGCATCTTGATGGTTTGATATTCCAAAAATACCACACTCTTCTCTTAATTTATCAGAATTAAATTTTCTCAATTTTTTCTTTTGTATCAATGAAATCTTCACTAGAAGGAAATTCCTTTATTAATATTTCACTGCCTTTACTTATAAATTTAAATGATATTGCTTTCTCTGATGATATACCCCAATTTTGATAAGGATAAAACCAATTAAAGATAGAAAATAGACATACAGAAACAATATATCCTTTAAAAAAACCAAATAAAAAACCAAAAACTTTATCAACAGGCCCTACACCAGACCAGCTAACAGTTTTATTTAAGGTTTTCGCAATTATCATTGTCAAAAAAAGTGTAAAAATAAAAATTGCTATACCTAAACCGATATTATTTATAAAATCAGATTCTATAAATTGACTCACAGTGGGTTGAAGTTTAGGCACAAGAATAATAGTAACAATTGTTGATATTACCCACTTCATAAAGGATATTAAGCTTAGTGAAAAACCTTTAAAAAAACATTGTAAAACATTATAAATCAAAATGATTAAAAATATTAAATCAAAAAGATTTATATTAATCGTAAAGTTATTAAAAAAATCGCTTATCATGTGCTAAAAGGTTTAAAAGTGATTATTAGTCTCGGTAATAGGGTCAAAACTGAAATCATCGCAAGCAACATTGCTAAACCAGTAAATACTCCAAAATATATCGTAGGGATAAAATTTGATAATACTAAAATAGAAAAACCAAATATAATAGTAATAGAAGTATTTAAAATCGCTACACCAACAGTGCTATGACATCTGTCAAGTGTTTCGTTATAATCATTAATTTTACTAAATTCTTCTTTAAATCTGTAAATGTAATGAATGCTATTATCTACTGCAATTCCAATCGTAATCGCAGCAATAGTAATCGTCATCATGTCTAATGGAATTCCTAATAATCCTATAATACCAAGAATAAAAAAAGCTGCTATAAAGTTTGGAACAACACCTATTAAGGCAATAATAACATTTCTAAATAATATTAAAAACATTGCAAAGATTCCAAGCATTACAACTCCTAAAGTAAGAATTTGAGATTTAAATAAACTTTGTAATAGATTATTAAAAAGAATTAATACACCTGTTAATTTATATTCCTCTTTTTTTAAACCTAACTTTGTATTCAGTTCAGAGTCAATTTTGTTTATTAGATCGTTTCTTCTTAAATCCTCTAAAGAGTCTTTTACTCGTATACTGATTCTTGCTTCATCTTTTTCAACTGAAATATATGGTGAAATTATCTCTTTTTTAATTGTCTCAGGTATTTTACTATACAAAACAGCAATTTCTAAACTTTGTAATTCTTTATTATTTAAATCTTCAGCAACTCTCAAAATAGATCCAAAAGAAAGAACCTTACCAATTTGAGGTAATGAGTCTAAATAATCATGTACCTTTATTATTTTATCCATCTTATCTCTAGTAAACCAGTACTTGGCTTTATCTTCATTTTTGTTAGTCTCCTCCTCCCATTCCTCGAATTCGTCTTTCTCTTGAGTATTTTGAGATATGTTTGGAAATTTCAGAATTATATTTAATGGTGTTGTTCCACCTAAATCATCATCAATTTTTTTCATTCCTTTATAGATCTCTGTTTCTTTATCAAAATAATTAATAAAACTGTTTTCCACTTGAAGTTTAAATATCCCAATAATGCTAAAAAAAATAACTACAAACGTTGTACCAAATATTAAAAATTTACTTTTTTTGGTAAATGCGCCCAACATTGATGTAATAAAAGATTTGTCTGTATCTTTAAGACCAACCTCATTTTCGGATGAAAGTAAGTTTATTAAAGATGGTAAAAGTAAAAAAGTTACTGCTAAAGAAACCATTAATCCTAAAGTCATCATCCATCCAAAATCAATAATTGGTTTTATTCCACTTAAAACTAAAGATAAAAATGCACAGATCGTAGTTAGCACTGTATAAAGAATAGGATATATCATTTTTTTACTAGCTTCAAAAACAGCTTCACCTTTTGCTAGTTGAGGGAATTCTTTTTTTAATTGTAGAAATCTTACTGTAACATGAATATTCATTGCCATGTTTAAAATAAGCATTAAAGCAATAAAGTTTGATGAAATTACAGTTACCTTCCAACCAATTAGTCCCAACAATCCTATCATCATAATTACAGAAGTTGCACAGCCTAACAGAGGCATTATTACCCATTTTAAATTTCTGAAAATAAACCAGAGAGTCAGAATTATAAAAATAAAAACTCCAATTCCAAAAACAATAATATCACTTTTTATATAACTCATCATATCATTTGCGATCATTGGAATGCCTCCTAAGTGAATTTTTGCATTCTCTCCATACCTATTAATTACATCTCTTATTTCAGTTATATTTTGATGATTTCTAATGTTGTATAAGTTTTTGTAGTCTTCATACTCTTTCAAAAACTTTTTATAGTTTGACTTTTCTTCTTTTGAAAAATTTAACTCTTTAGACTGAAAATAATACTGATCTTTGACTTTTATATATTCAGCCAATCTTTTGTCTTTTTTTAAATAAACAACAATACCTGATGTTTTTCCATCTTCACTTATGACATAATTTCTGTATATAGGACTATTAACAATTTCATCAAAACCTCGCTCTCTGTCTATTTCTGGATAAGCTAATGTTTTAAAATTTTTTAACCTATCTATTAGCCCTTCATCTGTGCTTTTTAAAAGAGGAACATCAATGATTGTAATTACACTATCTACCCAAGTAAGCTTTTCAATTTTCGACTTTAATAATTGAAGATTTAGTATTGTTTCTTTGTCTGTGAAACTTGCAACTGGAGTGTATGTTAAAACTAAAAAATCTTTAGTTTCATATGTTTGATTCGTTTCTCTTAAATATTTGAGATCTGGATCACCCTCTAGCAAAAGTGCGTCTGATGATGCATCTAAATTAAAATTTTTGGATTGATAAAGAGAATAAATAATTAAAACAAATAAAAAAAGAAGAGTTAGTTTTGAAAAATCAATTATTATTTTTTTGTAAATACTAGCTAACATGAGATAAATTCAGATATATCTTAATCTTTTTATAACAAAAGAACAAATTAAGCTTAATTTTTGCCTAAATCTTTAAATTTAGTATAAATTCCTTCAAACTCTACTTTAATAGTCCCTGTTGGACCATGTCTTTGTTTACCTAGTATAATATCAGCTAATCCATTTACATCATTCATTTTTGATTGCCACTCTGCATGCTCAATTGAACCTAATTTAGGTTGTTTTCGCTCCAAATAGTAAGCTTCCCTATAAACAAACATTACAACATCAGCATCCTGTTCAATAGATCCCGACTCCCTTAAATCTGCTAGCTGTGGCTGCTTATCATCTCTTTGTTCTACAGCTCTAGACAATTGAGACAAGGCTAATACTGGTACAGATAATTCCTTAGCCAAAGCTTTTAATCCTTGAGTTATTTCAGAAATTTCTTGAACTCTTCCCTCATTTTTACTTAAACTTGATCTCATCAATTGTATGTAATCTACAACTATCAAACTAAGTCCAAACAATCTTTTAATTCGCCTAGCTCTGTTGCTTAATGTGGCTATAGTAATTGCTGGAGTTTCATCAATATATAATGGTAAATTATAAATATTTCTTGAAGTTTCAATATATCTATTAATTTCTTCTTCAGTAACTTTACCTCGTCTTATGTCATCTGATTTTATTCTAGCTTGTTCCGATAAAATTCTAGTTGACAATTGTTCTGAAGACATTTCTAAAGAAAAAAAAGCAACAGCAGATTTTTCTTGTCTTTTTAAAACATTTTGCGCAGCATTATAAGCAATGTTAGTTGCTAACGCAGTTTTACCCATTGAAGGTCTTCCAGCAAGAATAATTAAATCAGATTTATGCAGCCCACCCAACTTTTCATCTAAATCAGTTAAACCAGTTGGCACTCCAACAATACCTTGATCATTTTTCATTGCTAAAGTTGCCATTTCAATAGTTTGATCAAGAGCTTTGTTAAACTTCAAAAAGGATTGTGAAAAAGTTCCTCTCTCTGCCAAATCAAATAATAATTTTTCAGTATCTTCAATAATGCCTTCAGCATTTTGTTCCTTTGAATTAGCATTTAGCGTATCAGCGTTTAATTTATTGGAAATTTGAACAAGCTCTCTTCTTAGATACATTTCATGAATTATTTTTGCATAATCTATAGCTTGTTTTGAAGAGCCTGAGAATCTTGTTAATTTAACTAAATATTCTGTACCACCAACATCACTAAGCATATTATCTTTTTCAAAAAAATTTTTCAAAGTTATTGGATTTGCTATCATTCCTTTATTATTAAGACTTTCTATGACCTCATAAATTTTTATATGCGCAGGATCATAAAAGATATGAGCATTCACAATAGAGGACACCTCATCAATTATATCGTTATTTATTAATATAGATCCTAACAATGCTTGTTCGGCTTCAAGATTAGACGGTTGTTTATTATTAGTTTCAGATTGAATTGATTTTACTTTTTCCATCAGAGTATATTACTTTACGTGAATTCATCATAAAGATAAAACTTACACACTGTTTTCTTTGAACTGTGGAAAAGTTAATTTGATTTTATTTTGTCTATTTTAATAGTAACCGAGGCACTAACATCTGGATGAAAATTAATTATAGCGCTAAACGAGCCGATTTTGTTTAAATCTTCTTTAAGAATTATTTGAGATGGAGATACCTCAGTATTAGATTTTTCTAATATTAAATTAGTTATTTCTTTTGGTTTAATAGATCCATACAATTCACCATTTTCTTTACTTTCTCTATTAAAAGTAAAAATTTTCTTATTAATTTTTTTTGAATATTCCTCAAATTTTTTCTTAGTTTCTAAGTTTTTTTTATTTAACTCATTTTTTTTAACATTAACCAATTCTTGATTTTCTTTACTATATCTAAGCGCTTTACCTTCTTTTAATAGAAAGTTTCTTCCATATCCATTTTTGACAGAAACTTTATCACCTATTTTTCCTAAGTTAAGAATGTTTTCAAGTAGAATTATTTCCATATTACAAAAGTCCTAAAATTTTCGCTTTCTTTATTTCATTAGTAAGTTTTCTCTGCTTGCTAAAAGATACCGAAGTAATTTTTGAGGACATTATTTTACCATTGTCAGATATATATTTTTTCAACAAACCTAAGTTTTTATAATCTACTATTGGTGCATTTTTAATTGATAAGGGGCATCTTTTTGAGAATTTTCCATCATTTTTTTGAAAAAGACTCAATTTATTCAATGAGCTAGAACCTCTTTTTTGCTGTTTTCTATTTTTTCTTTTCATTTGCTGATTTGTTGAAATATTCGTTATCGATATCTAACTTTTTATATTTTACAGTTAGGTGTCTTATTATAAATCCATCGACCTTAATTTTTTTTTCTATCTCATCTAGTGTTTCTTTATTACCTTCAAATTTATAATGAATAAAAAAACCTTTGTTATAATTTTTGATTTTTCTTGCTAGATTTAGTAGACCCCATTCTTCAATTTTTATAACTTTGCCTGATGAATTATTTATTACTTCATCATACTTATTTCTGATGGATTTAATTTCTTTTTCCGCTAAATCTTGCTTAGCAACAATAGTGTTCTCGTAAAAAGCCATTTAATTATAATAAATTAAGTTTAATTAGTGTTTATAAAAAGTGGTTTATACTATAATAAAGAATTTTAGCAATACTAATAATTATTTAATAAACTTGTATTTATGAGCGCTTTGTTGTTTCCAGGCCAAGGTTCACAGGTAGTTGGAATGGGATCTGAATTTTATAATAAATTTGATCTAGTAAAAAAAGTATTTAACCAAGCTGATCAAAAATTAGATTTTCCAATTTCTAAAATCATATTAGAAGGGCCTGCAGATAAATTACAACTTACAAAAAATACTCAACCTGCGATTTTAACAGTAAGTTATTCGATTTTTAAAGTATTACAAAATGAATTTAACTTTGATTTTAGTTCTTTTAAATTTTTTGCTGGGCATTCATTAGGAGAATACAGCGCCTTAGTTTCTGCTGATGCATTAGATTTTAATGATGCTTTATATCTTCTTCACGAAAGAGGGAAGGCGATGCAAGAGTCAGTTCCTATCGGAGAGGGTAGTATGGTAGCAGTACTTGGATTAAATATAAATGAGGTAAAAACTTTTTTAAGTAATAAAAAAAATGAAGGAATTTGTGAAATAGCAAATGATAATGCAGATGGCCAAGTGATTATCAGTGGTAATAAGAATTGTGTTGATGAGCTTATAACATCTTTTAAAGAAAAAAAAATTAAATGTATTCCACTAAAAGTTAGTGCACCATTTCACTGTTCATTAATGAAGCCTGCTGCAAATATTATGAATGAAAAAATAAACAAAACAATTTTCAAAACACCAAAATTTAAAATAATTAATAATGTAACCGCTACCGCAGAGGATAATGAAACAACCTTAAAAAAATTACTTGTAGATCAAATAGCCTCTACAGTAAGATGGAGAGAAAGCTTAGTTGAAATGTCATCATCAGGCGTTAATAACTTTATTGAGATAGGTCCCGGAAAAGCCCTAATTGGAATGGTCAAAAGATCAATAAATAAAAAAGAAGTAAAATGTTTTTCAATAAACTCAATATCTGATATTAAAAATTTAATAAATGAATTTAAAAAATAAAAAAGTATTAATTACAGGTGCCACAGGCGGTATTGGCAAAAGTATTGTTGAAAAATTTATCAATCTTGGAGCATTAGTTCTTGCTACAGGAACAAATGAAGAAAAATTAGAGATTTTAAAAAAACAATATCCTAATATTTTAGTAGAAAAATTTAAACTTGATGAACACAGTAAAATCGAAGAGTTCATAGAAAATGCTAATAAAAAATTAGAGGGATTAGATGTTTTAATTAATAATGCAGGTATCACATTAGACAATATTTCTATACGACTTTCAGAAGAAAATTGGAAAAAAGTTATAGATATAAATTTAACCTCAACTTTCATGATGTCTAAATTTGCAATTAAAAAAATGTTAAAAAAGAAATATGGAAAAATAATCAACATTACTTCAATTGTTGGTCATACAGGAAATATGGGACAAGCAAATTACGCAGCGTCAAAGGCAGGCATAATTGCATTCTCAAAGTCTTTAGCTAGTGAATATGCTAAAAAAAATATAAATATTAATTGTGTTTCACCAGGATTTATTAAAACAGAAATGACAGATAAAATTAATGAGGAATTTAAAAAAATCTTAATTAGCAAGATACCATGTGGAGAATTAGGTACCGGAGAGGATGTATCTAACTGCATAGCTTTTTTGGCTTCAGATATGGCTAGATACATAAATGGCGAAACTATTCATGTGAATGGTGGAATGTATATGGCTTGACAATTATATTTATTTATCTAATAAGAATTACATATTAAAATAAGAAAGGATTTCATGTCAGAAGATATTAAAGGTAAGATAAAAAAAATTGTTGCAGATCACTTAGGTATTGACGAAGAGAAAGTTACAGAAGAAGCTAGTTTCATAGACGATCTGGGTGCAGATAGCCTAGATACAGTTGAATTAGTTATGGCTTTCGAAGAAGAATTTGGTTCAGAAATATCCGATAGTGAAGCGGAAAAAATATTAACAGTTGGTGATGCTATTAAATTTATAGAAAGTAAATCAAGTTAAGCTTGTTAAGTTCTAAATAAAATTTATGACTTCTGCTGGAGAAAACGTCATGATTATTTTATCATCTCCCTCTGGCGTGGGTAAAACCACGATAACGAAAAAACTTCAACAAAAATATAAAAATTTAAAAATATCTGTTTCTCATACAACAAGGGCACCAAGGTCAAATGAGATTGATGGTGTTGATTACAATTTTGTTTCAAAAAAAAAGTTTGAGGAATTAATAAGCAAGAATGAATTTTATGAATACGCAAAGATTTTTGAAAATTATTATGGAACGCTAAAAAAAAATGTTGATAACGAATTAAAAAAAAACGATGTAATCTTTGATATTGATTGGCAAGGAACAAAGCAATTATCAAAATTCGAAAATTTGAACATAATAAAATTATTTTTAATAACAGACAGTAAAACAGAACTTAAAAAAAGATTACTAAATAGAAATCAAAACACAAAAGAAGAAGTTGAAAAAAGATTTAATTCATTTGACGAAGACGTAAAACATTGGAATGACTACGATTATGTAGTTATTAATAAAAATCTAGAAGTATGCTTTAATCAAATTGAAAATATAATAATTAATTATAAAAAAAATTATTCTTCTTCATATAGTTCTGTGATCTTATAATATACTTTTGGACTTATTTCTCCAGGCCTTGAATTAAGATTTAAATTAGATACTTGATTAATTTTTTTTTCACTAAGTATCTTTTTTATATTTTTATTTATCATTTTTCTTTTATTTGAAAAAAAAATATTAGTAATTTTTTCTAAATTAGACATTTTGGTTATTTTAGATTTTTTCTTACCTTTTTTAAAATGAATTACCATTGATGTTACTGTTGGTTTTGGAAAAAAGCAGTTGGGCGACACTAGAAAGCTTTTTTCTACATTAAATATAAGATTAGTAATAATTGACAGCCTACCATATTTTTTACTTGGAAATTTGCTTATTATTTTCTCTCCTAATTCTTTTTGAAACATAAATATCAAGTTGCTAAATTTAGAACTAGAGTAGCTATACCTTAAAAATTTTATGAGTATTTGTGAAGAAATATTATAAGGAAGGTTTCCAAGTACTATCAAATTTTTTTTATTAATCTCATCTAAATCATATTTTAGGATATCAGAATTTAGGACCTTAATTGATTTTTTATCTGAGTATTTTTCTAAAAGATGTTCAAATAAAATATTGTCTTTTTCTATTAAAATTATCGATTTAGGTTTTTGTTTTAATATTTCATCAGTGAGCGCTCCTTTACCAGGACCAATTTCAATAATATTTTTATCTTTTAGGTTTATCAAGCCAAGTATTTTTCTGACTATATTTTTATCTATTAAAAAATTTTGACCAAGAGATTTTTTTGCAAATGTCATCGGTTACATTTGTAAATATATTTAAAACAATTTAGCAAACTAATTGGATTAGATTTTTTTGATAAAATTTTGTCCTCAGCTACACCGTGATCAGGAGAAACTCTATTATATTTTAATCCAAGGGTTAAATTAATTGCATCAAATTTATATAATGCTTTGAAAGGCGCTAATATTTGATCATGATACATACCAACTATTACATCATAATTTTTGTAACTATTAATAAAAATTGTATCTGCTACAAGCGGCCCATGAGAATTAATTTTCATTTTTTTCAATTTTTTAATTGCGGGTATTATAATTCTGCGTTCCTCAGAAAATTTCCTCAATTCAGAATTGTGTGGATTTAAACCTAATATTCCTATTTTTGGTTTTTTTTTAAATTTTTTTCTATACCACGCATTAATCACACTAACCTTTTTAATAATAATTTTTTTATTAATTTTATTTGTGATTGATTTTATATCAAGATGAGTTGTTAATGGAGAAACCATTAAGTTTTTACTTTTTATAACCATCACTTCAGAATTATTTTTTACCAAACATTTAGATGCGAAATATTCTGTTATTCCTATCTCTCTTTTTTTAAGAAGATTTTTATTGATTGGGCAGTTGATTATACCAGCTACGTTACTGTTTAATCCTAATTTATGAGCAAGATCTAATGATTTCAAAACATAATTAGAGGCAGATCTTTTTGAAATTTTAAAAGGGTTTTTAAAAGTAATCTTAATATCCAAAATTTTTACATCATTCTCATTTTTTTCATCTTGTATATTTTTAATTTTTTTTAAGCTTAAATTGTATTTGAGTTTTTTGAATTGTTCTTTTAATAGTTTATAATTCGATATTAGAATAATATTTTTCTTAATATGCTTTGGAAGTTTTTTCCAGCATTTATAAAAAATTTCAGAATTTATACTATTAGGATCGCCAGTAACTAAGATTATCTTATTACCCATTAATATATTCTATAAGATAATCGTTTCTAAGTTTAGACAAAAAACTGTTGGAATATAAACTAAATATTTCATTTTTCTTTTGCTTAATTAAATTCATTTTTAAATTTTGTGTATCAATATTATCATTTGCGGCGAGTCTTTCTTCGTTTAATTTTAAAAATAAGATGCTATTTGCTCTAATTATAGGATCACTAATTTCTCCTGGTTTTAAATTTCTTACAATTTCACCTATATTTTTTGATAAAACATTTGAATTTATCCAACCTAAGCTTCCTTTTTTTGAGGAGGTACTGGCAATACTCAATGTCGAAGCAGCTTTTTCAAAACCAATTTTTTTTATTTCTTCCAAAGTTTCAGAAATTTTATTGTCTTTAGAATTATTATCGTAAAAAACCTCTATTTCAGATAAGTTAAATTCTTTTACCTTTGACTTAGATTCTAAAATTTTATTAATTTCATTTGATATCGACTGATCACTAATTTCAATTTTATTTGAAAATTTATTATAAATAAATTGTTGCCATTTTAATTCTGTTTCTGCCTCATCATTTAAATCGCTATAATCTAATTTATACAAATTGAATTCATTAATTAGATCTGATTGATTTTTAGAGGATAATTGCCTCAAATACATATTAACTCGTCGTTTATCAATTTTTAAATCGTACTTTTCAAGGTGAATTTGCTTTATTCGTAAATTTATTAAATTTTCTAGAGTTTGACTTTTAAGTCTGTCAATATTATTTTGATTTATTTCAAGATTTGCAATTAAAAGAGTGCTTAATATTTTACTTTTAACATCGTAATTTGTAATGACCTCATTGCCCACTTTAACTACTATTGCGTTTTTAACTTCTGACTGTGCGATCCCAAATAAACAAACACTAAAGAGGATATAAGAATAAAAAAGTTTTTTCATAGATTAATCTAATTTAGGACTATTAAAACTACCAAAAGGAACCAATGTTAATTTAAACATTAATGAGTCTTCTGGTTCTAACTCAGAGTCATTATAAAACTCTCGACGGTAAACTAAACCAGCTCTTAGACAATCATTTAAGTATTCATAACTTAAGTTATAAAACTCAGAGGAATTAGTAATTAAATTTCGTTTAGTATTAAAAGATAAAATTCCACTATCTTTATTTTTTAGCTCTATATCAGTTTTAAAATAGTCTTGATTTCCAATATGCTTATTTTCACTTAAGTAATTTAAATCGACTTTTAAAGCTCCGTAATTATATGTTGTGCCGATTTCATTATAATTAAAATCCTCATAATTTTGATCAATTGAGAAACTGTGATTCAGTTCAAAATTTTTACTTAATTTTAATGTAGTTGAACCAACTAAATCAGATAATTTTTCATTTAAACTACTTTCGTCAGCCATTTTATTATTTTCTTTTTTATTCACTACTTGAGCGATTGAGAAATCAAATTTTTCCGTATCTTTTTTATCTTTAATTTTATAATTAAATCCAAGAGTACCACTAAGACCAGTTTCATAATTGTTTATGTTTGAAAGTTTATTCATACTAAACGCGTTTGAAGGGTTCAATTTAGAGCCGCTAGTATCTCTTCTCATGCTTCCCGGAGCATATCTAATAAGCATTTTTGGTTTGAGTAAGTGTTTTGAACTATCTGTATTTTTCAGAAAATTCATCTCAGACATTAATCCCAAAGAGCTATAGAGTTCTACTGTGGGATTATTTTTATATATCTCCACATTTTTACTTTCATAATTAATATTTTTAATATTTGCTAAAATTTTTGTGTTAAGACCATTGTCAAAAACCAATTCATTGGAAAAAAAATCAATATCGTTAACTAAAAAATTTGTTAACTTATTAGTATCATAATTATGCACTTTGTAATTTGATTGTAGTTCGATATTTCCTAAATTTTCATCTAATAGTAAATTTTTGTTTAATGTAATTTCTGGAAGAACATATTCATATTTATCTTCATAATTACTTTTTAGAGTCTCATAAACGCTCGCATTTAAACCGAAAAATAAATCATCTTTTTCAGCAGAATAATTTATTGATTTTTGCAGGTTTTCTAAATTATAATCTACTAAATTAGACTTTATTTTATATAATTTTAAATATTTATCATTTGAAACCTCTTGAAGAGTGATATTTAAATAACTATCAAAATCATTTTTACTTTTAAAATTTTTAACGAACTCAGTGAAGAAATGAGATTTTTGTCCTTTGTTTTTTTTCTCACTTATCTTTTTATATCCCTCAGTGTACCCAAAATCAGTTAATAAATTTGAGTTTTTGAATGCCTGATGATATTGACCTAAAAAAAGCGGATTTTCTGAAACATAAAATCTATTCGTAAAAGTAAAATTTTTGTCTAATCCCAAATCAAAAAAATAAGGAACGGAAATACCACTACCTAAATTTTTGCTGTCATAAAGAGTAGGTGATAAAAAACCAGACCTTCTTTCGACTGAGGGATCTGGGTGAGAAAGAATGGGAAAATAGAAAATCGGAATATTATAAACTTTGATTAAAGCATTATTATAATAAATTGTTTTTTTTACGTTATCATGCAACATTTTCTTTGACTGTATAGTCCAAGGTGGACAAGAATCATTTTTTCTATAACCGCATAAGGTAAAAACGCTTTTGTCAAATGTACTTTTGTTCTTATTTAAATTAACAGTATTAGAAAAAATTCTTGGATTATTTTTAGAATTAATTTTGAAGTTTTCAGAGTTTAAAAAAGCTTTAGAGTCAGTGCCTAAAATTTCTTTTTTCTTTGTATCAATATAAATTTGAGAAAATTCATATTCGTTATTATTCTTATCTTGAATTTTTACCAATCCTATAGATTTAAAAAAATGTTTTTCATTTGAATACTCAAAATTGTTTAAAATAATTTTATTTTCTTCTTGGTCGTATAAAATTGATTTTTTTTCTGACTTAAATATTTTTTCTTTGTTATTTATGATCAAATCTTGACCATTCAAAACATAATTCTCTGAAGTTTCAATTATCGTACTTCCTTTAGTTTTAAGTAAATCCTCTTTTTCTGAATATTCAGCATATTCAGTTTTAATTCTATTATTTTTGTCATCAAAAACTAAAATATTATTTTTAATAATTAACAGTCCTTTTTTCCTAAAGTATTTTACAAAGTCACTCTCAATAGTTTTATTTTTTGTTTTGACTATAACATCATCCTCAAAAACAGTAATTTCTTGATCTTTATCGATTGAAATATTTTTAGAAACAATTGAAATATTTTCTGCGTGTGCATATTTTAAAAAAAAAATAGAAAATATAATTAAAAAAAATTTACTTTTCATTTATCTGTATTACTCCAACTATTGTAAAAAAACCTAAAGCTATTATCGGTGTCCAAATCGAAAGTATCAAGGGTATTCTACCAGTTTTACCAAGTGCGAAAGAAAAATCTTTGAGATAATAAATTAAGACTATCAAAATTAATCCAATAATAATAAATTTTATATTTTCTGAATTTTTCATCGTGTGCAAAGTTAAAATTGATGCTAATGCAGTCATCACAAACAAATAAAAAGGAAGTGTCATCATGGAGTGAAGACTTTGTTTTAAAATTTGTTCATTATAACCCTTACTTTGCATCTTATTAAAATTGAATAATATTTCAAAAAATGAAAAAGTATCAGAATTATTAAATAAATTAATAATTTTATCATAATTATAAATTGAGTCTATTTCATGAAAATCTTTAATATCTTCTTTTATAATATTATCTTTAAAAGTAAAAATTTTAACTTCTTCTAAAACCCATTTATTAAATTTAATATTAGCTCTTTTTGAAATTATTTTTTTTTCTAATTGGAAACCATTGTCTACTTCAAAAATTTTTACATTATTAACATTATATTCCTGAGGATTGGAGGCGGTGATTATTCTCTCTCCATTTTTAAAGTTTTCCTTAATCCAAAGTCCATTTTTATTAAAGCTTACTAGATGATCAATATCACGAGCATAATTTGACTTTGTTTTTTCATAATATTTTACAAGTGAGGAAGTGACAGGATTTATGAAAAAAAGAATAAACCATCCCAACAAGAACGAAGTAAATGCTAAGATAGAAAAAATTTTTAAATTTGAATATCCGTAGATCTTCAATGTAATTAAATCTTTATTATTTCTAATTTTAACCATAAACCAAATACTAGAAATAAAAATAATAAAAGGTAAAAGCTTGATTATAAGACTTGGTACAAAAATGCCTGTAAGAATGAAAGGTATAAAAATACTTTCTCCAGTATTTTTAAAAAACTCTACCTCTTCAAACAAATTTAAAATCACGCCAAAACAATAACCTATTCCAACTATGATTAAAAAATTTTTTAAAAAATTTTTTAAGAGGTAATTAAGAATTAAATTATTCATATTTATTTAGATGATTTATAATTTAAAATTGGGTAGATAGTTATTAGCAATACAACAGGTAAAATAATGTATAAAGATTTTAAAATATTATTTATTCCAGTATATTTTATAATAAGTTCAAGAAAAACAAGAAGAGCGAAACTATAGACAAAAATTAATAATCTATTCGAGAAAAAATTATTTTTCTTAAATAATAGAAAAGAACATATCAACGATATTATAGGTATATACATCGGTAAAATGAGTCGTCTAATTAAAACTGGTATTATTTCTTTTTTTGTTTCATTATTGCAAATTTTCAAATTTATATTTTGACTTATAAAACAACGTATTAGTTTCAAAGTTGATGTTTCTTGTAATTTAAAATCTGTTATTACAGTAGTTTTGAGCCTACTTAAATCAATACTTAATTCTTCAAATCTAATAATTTCATTTTCATCATCAGATTTTTTTTGTGATAATATTTGTCCATTAAGTAAAAACAGTGCTTTATCTTCTACAATCCCTTTTTGAGCTATTATTGTGGTGTCTTGGATACTTGATGCACTAGAGGAAAATTTTCTTAAATTGTCGCTGGTATCATGTAAAAAAATATTTTCTATTTCATTATCAATTTTTTTTTCAACTAAAAAAGTAAGTCCTTTAAAAGAGTCTGAAAATTGTTGAGATCTAATAGTCGGTAAAAAAGAATTAAACTGACTTTGACTGAGAAGTTTTCTAGATTTATTTAATGCCAATGGAGTCAAGTAAACAGAAAATATTAAGTAAAAAATCATTACTACTAATGACGAGAACAAGAGTAAATTTGTTATTTTGATTTTCTTAACTCCTGCAGTCCATAATATTACAAATTCACTATTATTATTGTGTTTCACTATAAAAATAACTATTGAGACTAAAAATGCTAATGGAAAAAATTTCGGCGCCAAACCAAATATATTTAAAATAGAGTAGCTAAAATAGGTAATTAAAGAGTAGCCGTTCTCTACTATTAATTCTAAAAAATTTACCGCTCTAACCGTAAGTGCTATTAAAGATAGTCCAAATACAATGGTAAAAAATGTTCTTAAAATTTCAAAAAAGTAATTATAATAAATTTTGTTTTGAAGCATTGCGATTTTTCATATATAGATAATGCATTCATTAATTAAATTCAATCAATGGTTTAATTGTGATAAATTTACCGTTGAAATCTAATATTTTTGATCATATATACCATTCAAATCTATTGGAAATTTTAAAATTTTATGTCTATTAAAATAAGCTACTCAAAACAATCTACAGGTAAATCATCATCTAACCTAGTTTTGTTCTCTAATGATAAGTTCAGCACAAGTGGATTAAAAAAATATCTTTCAAATCCAGAGCTGACTTACATTAATGATATATTGAAAACAAGTGATGTAAAAAAAAATTTATTAGTTTTTGAGTTAAGTTCAAAAAAAAAGATAATTTTAATTTCAATTAAAAATAATTCAAAAAACTTCGATTATGAAAATCTTGGTGCAGAATTTTTTGGATCAATTAATTATGGTAAAAACAGTGAGTATTTTTTGAACTCAGATAGTGTGATTAATAACCAAGAAAATTTTTTGGGACATTTTCTTCATGGACTTAAATTAAAATCTTATGAATTCACAAAATATAAAACAAAAAAAGAAACAAGAATTATTTCTATCAATATTTTTGGAAAGAAAAATAAACCTTCAACTCAAAATCAATTAAAATTCAAAGCTCTAGAAGAGGGAACATTTTATGCAAGAGATCTTGTATCAGAACCAGGAAATGTTTTACACCCTGATGAGTATGCGAGAAGATTGAGCTCTCTTAAAAAAGATGGATTAAAAGTTAATATTTACGATAAAGCCAAATTAAAAAAACTTGGTATGAATGCTTTACTTGGTGTCGGCATGGGAAGTGTTAGAGGATCATATTTAGTAACGATAGAGTGGAACGGAATAAAAAATAATTCTAAACCATTAGCATTTGTTGGAAAGGGCGTGACTTTTGACACCGGTGGGTATTCACTTAAACCTGCAAGATTTATGGAAGATATGACATATGATATGGCTGGCTCCGCTGCTGTAGTTGGTTTGATGAAAAGTTTAGCTTTAAGGAAAGCAAAAATTAATGCTGTTGGTGTTGTAGGGCTTGTAGAAAATATGGTAAGTGGAATCGCCCAAAGACCTGGTGATATTGTGAAATCTTATAGCGGTAAAACTATAGAAGTATTAAACACAGATGCAGAGGGTCGACTAGTTTTAGCTGATGCTATTACTTTTACTGAAAGAAAATTTAAACCAAGGTTTATTGTAGACTTAGCTACTTTAACAGGAGCTATTATAGTTTGTTTAGGATCCGAGTATGCTGGACTTTTTTCGAATGATGATAAGTTGTCCAATCAACTTTTTAAAGCAGGTGAAACAGTTGAAGAGAAGTTATGGAGAATGCCATTACATAAAAATTATGATAAGCTAATGAATTCAAAAAATGCTGATATGCAAAATATAAATTATGTTGGTGGGGCAGGCTCAACAACAGCAGCTCAGTTTCTTCAAAGATTTATATTAAATAAAACACCTTGGGCTCATTTAGATATTGCCGGAATGGCTTTCTCAAAATATGGTGGTGCTTTGAATTCAAGAGGAGCTACAGGCTTTGGAGTGAGATTATTGAATCAATTAATTGAGGAAAACTATGAATAAAATTGAACAAACTTTATCAATAATAAAGCCTGATGCAGTTGAAAGAAATTTAGTTGAGGAAATAAAGAATATTTTTATTAAAAATAATTTGAACATTAAAGATAGTAAAAAAATTCACATTACTAAAGACGAAGCTTCTGAATTTTATAAAGTGCATCAATCAAAACCTTTTTACAATGATTTGTGCTCATATTTATCATCAGGCCCAATTGTAGTAATGATACTTGAAGGTGAGAATGCCATTCTTTCAAATAGAAAAATAATGGGAGCAACCAACCCAGACGATGCTGATGAAAATACTATTAGAAAATTATACGGTATTTCTATTGATAAAAATTCAGTACATGGATCAGACTCATCAGATAATGCAAAAAAGGAAATAGAATTTTTTTTTAATAATTAGCAATTTCTAAAAACTTTTATTATTGCCTCAGGAAAAGCTTTGTACTCAAGTTTTTGTGTCTTTTTTTTTAAATCTGATACGTCATCTTTAGCATTTATAAAAAATGACTTTTGAGTTATTTTGTTTCCGCCATCTAATTTTTCATTTACATAATGCACAGTACATCCACCTTTTTTTTCTTTATTTTGTAACATTCGAGAAAAGGTATTTAAGCCTTTAAATTTTGGCAATAAAGAGGGGTGTATATTAATAATTCTATTTCTATAATTTTTAATTAAATTTTTAGATATTATTTTCATGTATCCAGCCAGACAGATAAAAGAAATATTATATTTTCTCAAATGAAATAAAATTTTTTTATCATAACTTTTTGATTGAGTGTCGATAATAATATAGGGAATATTAAATTTTTTCGCATAGCTTAAACCGCCAGCATTTAAATTGCTACTTATAACTAGACTTATTTTAACTGGAAAATTATTATTTCTGGAGTGATAAATAAGATTCTTTAAATTTGTACCTTGCCCTGAAATAAAAACACAGGTTTTTCTCTTTACCATTTTAGTGATCTTGATAATTTTAGTTTGCTATTCTCTTTGGAAATAAAGCCAATCTCATAAGGTTTAAATTCATTTGAAAATACTTTTTTTATATTTACAACATTTTTTTTATTAACTATTAAACAGAATCCAATACCACAATTAAAAGTTTTCATCATTTCATGGTCTGATATATTTTTAGTTTTTAACCATTTAAAAATTTTAGTAATTTTGATTTTTGATAAGTCAATATTCAAAGTTAAATTCTTAGGTACAGATCTCAATAAGTTCTCAATTAAACCCCCTCCAGTAATATGAGCAGCAGAATTAATTAAATTTTTATTTGAAAGGTTTATGATTTCTTTGGAGTAAATTTTTGTAGGTTTCAAAATTATATTTTTTAAATTATTAGGTAATTTATTTTTTTTCAAAATCGATCTCACAAGTGAATAACCATTCGAATGAATGCCACTTGATGGAATTCCTAAAACTATATCATTTTCTCTAACCCTCGATTTATCTAAAATTTTCTTCTTAGATACGATACCCACACTGAAACCAGCTAAGTCAAACTTATCCTTAGAATAAACTCCTGGCATCTCTGCTGTTTCACCACCAATTAGTTTACAATCAGATATCTTACATCCTTTAAAAATACCCTTCAAAATTTTTTTAGTCTTTTCAAAATCCAACTTGCCGACCGCAATGTAGTCTAAAAAGAATAAAGGCTTTGCTCCTTGAACTATTAGATCATTTACGCACATAGCAACTAAATCGATACCTATAGTATCAAATTTTTTAAATTTATTTGCTAACTCAATTTTAGTACCAACTCCATCTGTGCAGGAGACTATAACTGGGTCTTTAATATTAATATTGCTGATATCAAATAAAGAACCAAAACCCCCAATCACCTCATTTTTTTTTAAACTATTCTTTTTTTTGACATCTTTTTTTGAGATTTTTGATATATGTTTAACTAACTTATTAGCTAACAAAATATCAACACCACTTTTTTTATAACTATTTTTATTCTTTTTCATTTATAAATTGATATTTGATTTTTATGAAATTTTACAAACAAATAATTTTTATTCTAATTATTTTTTTAAAAACTGAAACCCTTTTATCTCAGAATAATCTATTTAATGTTAATAATATTAAACTTATTAAAAAAGATAAAATTTCAAACAGTGTATTAGCAGATCAAGCTATAAAGAAAGGATTTAGACAGTTAATTACAAAAATTTTATTAAAAGAAGACGTTGATAAGCTTTTAGACCTAGATTTTAATTTGATAAAAAAACTAGTTACATATTATCAGATATCAGATCTACTAGAGGAAAATACTGAAGGTGAATTTGTAAATTTTAGTGTTACATTTGACAAGGATAAATTACATGATTTATTTTTTAAAAAAGGAATTTTATATTCTGAAATTTCAGATAAAGAATTGTATATTTTGCCAATTTCAATTAAAAATGATGAGATATCCGTTTTTAATAAAAATTTTTTTTATACAAACTGGAATAAAGTTTTTGAAAATGATCTTATTGAATTTATTCTTCCAATTGAGAATATAGAAATAATTCAAATTATTAATAAAAATAAAGACGATTTAATCGAATTAAATATTAGTAATTTGTTCCAAGAATATACTAATAAAAATTTAGCCTTAGTTTTAATTGAAGAAAATAAATCAAAGAATGCAAAGGTGTATATCAAATCAAAAATTCAAGGAAAAAGTATTTCTAAAAATTTAGATTTTAATAAAAAAAAATTAGAAATGAATAATTATAATGAAGAAATTATTTCTGAAATAAAAAAAGAATTAATAAATTTAGTTAAATCTGTAAATTTAATTGATATTAGAACACCTTCTTTTTTAAATGTAACTTTAAAATTAAATAAAAAAAGTAATTTAGTTATACTCAATTCAAGAGTAAAAAAAATAGACTCAATAGAAAATGTTTTTGTTCAAGATTTTAACAAAGACTCAATGAATTTAAGAATAAAGTATTTAGGAAAATTGGAAAAAATAATTAACCAATTAAAAAAAGAAAATATTAATTTACAACTAAACAACGACCAGTGGATTATCAAAACACTTTAAAATGGATCAATTAATTTTTAAATTTCCTTTTTCAAAAAAATACTATGAACAAGATTTTTTTGTTTCAAGTAATAACTTTTCTGCATACAAATTAATTGAAAGTTGGCCAAATTGGCCCGGCAAATGGTTAAATATTTTTGGGACGACTGGATCTGGTAAAACGCATCTCGCAAAAATCTTAGAAAAAAAAATTAAAAAAATTAAGTTAATTGACATAAAAGATGTCAATGATTTAATTATTAATGAATTGAATAATTATGATTGTCTAATTCTAGACAATTTTAATAATAGTATTGATGAAAAATTATTATATTCTATTTTAAACCAATCAAAGCAATTGGAAAATTATATATTAATTATTTCTAAAACTTCTCTAAACAATATGAAATTTAAATTAGAAGATCTTAGATCAAGAATAAATAGTTTCCTGGATATCGGGATTGAATTACCGACTGATGATTTACTGAAGGTAATTATCTCGAAGTCATTCTCAGAAAGGCAAATAAATATTAATCCTAAAATCTCTAATTTCATAATTAATAATGTAGATAGATCTTATGAAAAAATGTTCAAATTTCTTAAAGATGTTGATGAATTATCTTTATCTACTGGTAAATCAATTAATATTAATCTAATAAAAAAAGTATTAAATAAATGAACAAATATAGAACTCATAATTGCTCAGAACTAAGCGAGAAAGAAATTGGAAAAAATGTATATCTTTCTGGATGGCTACATAGAAAACGGGACCATGGAAATTTATTATTTATTGACTTAAGAGATCATTATGGAATGACTCAGTGTGTCATTGAAAATAATAATAACTATTTTCCACTTCTGGAAAAATCAAAACCTGAGTCTGTCCTCAAAATAAGCGGTAAAGTAATCAAAAGATCAAAAGAAACAGAAAACCTAGATTTAAAAACTGGTAAAATTGAGATTGCAATTAAATCAATTGAGGTTTTATCTGATGCAAGAGAACTACCAATGCCAGTTTTTGGAGAGCAAGATTACCCTGAAGAAATAAGATTAAAATATAGATTTTTGGATTTAAGACGTGATGAGATGCATAAAAATATTATTTTAAGATCAAAAGTGATTTCTTTTATTAGATCAGAAATGTTAAATTTAGGATTCTTAGAATATCAAACGCCAATATTAACCTCATCTAGCCCAGAGGGCGCTAGAGACTTTCTGGTTCCAAGTAGGTTAAACCCAGGTAAATTTTATGCATTACCACAAGCACCACAGCAATTTAAACAATTAATAATGGTATCCGGTTTTGATAAATATTTTCAAATTGCGCCATGTTTTAGAGATGAAGATGCTAGAGCTGATAGAAGTCCAGGTGAATTTTATCAGTTAGATCTCGAAATGTCTTTTGTTGATCAAGAAGATATATTCAACGTTGTCGAAAAATTAATGCTAAATTTATTTAAACAATTTTCAACGAAAAAAATATTAAAAGAAAAGTTCCCTAGAATACCTTACGAAGAGGCTAGAAAAAAATACGGAACTGATAAACCAGATTTAAGGAATCCACTTATAATTCAAGAGTTAACTAATATATTTTTGAGAGATGATGTGAAATTTGAAATTTTTAAAAAATTAGTAAAAAAAGGTTCAGTTGTAAGGGCAATAACTACAAAAAATACTAAGGATAAACCTAGGAGTTTTTTTGATAACATAGATAAATGGGCAAAAGAGCAAGGTGCCTCAGGTTTGGCATATTTTACTATTGAAAAAGATAAAGAAATTAAAGGCAAGGGTCCAGTTGGAAAATTCTTTAGTGAAGAGTCTTTAAAGGAGATTATGAAAATTTGTAGTGCTGATGTTGGTGACAGTGTATTTTTAGCATGTGGAAAAGAGAAAGAAATAGAAAACATTCTTTCACTTGCTAGAGATAAAATTGCTGAGGATTTGAACATCATAGATAAAGACAAATTTGCATTTTGCTGGATTGTAGACTACCCAATGTATGAATTTGATGAAAATTTAAAAAAAATTTCATTTAGCCACAATCCTTTTTCAATGCCCCAAGGTAATCTTCAAGAGTTAAATTTTGACAAGCCATTAGAAATTAAAGCCTATCAATATGATATTGTGTGTAATGGCATTGAGCTTTCCTCTGGAGCAATTAGAAATCACATTCCAGAATTAATGTATAAATTATTTTCCATTGCTGGTTATAATAAAAAAGATGTGGATGAAAAATTTAGTGGTATGATTAATGCATTTAGCTATGGAGCACCACCTCATGGAGGTATTGCACCAGGAATTGATCGAATTGTAATGTTACTTGCGGGTAAAGAGAATATTAGAGAAGTCACTTTGTTTCCAATGAACCAAAACGCCCAAGATCTAATGATGCAGGCTCCTTCCGAGGTAAGTGATAATCAGCTGAAAGAATTGAATATAAAAAAAAACTTTAAAAAAAATTAATTTTTAGTTTTAAGATTGATCCTTACATCTGAAAGGTCAACTAATTTTTCCTCATAATTACTTCTTACAAAACCTTTTGATGTTATATTTTTGACTATTTTCAAAAATTTGTCATCACCGTCGTCTGAAGTTACAGTTTTATTACTTGCAATTGAGGGTGTATGCGCCAATTCTTCTTTTCCAAGATAAGAAATAGCCAGCTCTCTGAAAACATAATCTAGAATAGACGAGGCACTTAAAATTCTATCGTTACCAATAACGTTCCCTGAGGGCTCAAATTTTGTATCAATGAAAGCGTCAACATACTCTTCAAGTGGAACGCCATATTGCAAACCTAGAGATATTGCTATTGCAAAATTATTCATCATAGCTTTAACTAATTCACCTTCTTTGTTAGTGTCTATAAATATTTCACCAATTTTTCCATCATCGTATTCACCAGTATGCAAGTAAACTTTGTGATCACCTATTTGTGCTTTCTGAATGTAGCCCTTTCGTCTATCGGGCATTTTAAATCTTGAATTATTTTTAATTTTTAGATTTGAATTTTTGCTATTAAATTCAGTATTGTTGTTTTTTATTTTGTTGGAAACATTCGTAGTTAAATCTTTATCTAATTTTGAATTATTTGGTTTTTCATCTTTTTTTCCACCGATTTTTTTTGTTTTTCTATTATTCAGCTTTACGTCTATAACTTCTACATCGCCGTCGGTTCTTTGATCGATTTTTGATAATTCATTATCATCTAAATTATTCAGAGTATGAACTGTTTTAAATGTGCAAGTATAGTAAGTTTCAACAACGTATTTTTTCATAAAATTAATGGAATCTCTTTATTTAGATATATATTAATTGTATAAGGTGTCTATTACTTAATAATACAATTTAAAATTGTGTGGATTTAAAATTTCTATTATGAGCTTAAAAATTATTTTTACTTGGTGGAACAGACAAACATTAGGGACTTTTCTAAAGACCATTTTTTTTGGAAAATATGTTGGATCAGATGAATATGGTAATAAATATTATCAAAGTAAGAAAAATGAACGTTGGGTTATTTACTCCAATAATATTGAGGCAACTAAAATTACTTCAGATTGGTATTTATGGATTCACCATACAATTGATAAAATTCCAAATACCAAAGAAGTTAAACATTCATGGCAAAAAAAACATTTAGAAAATCAGACTGGTACAAATAACAGGTTTAGACCAGTAAGAATTAGAAAGGATAATTTAAAAAAAAAGTATGAAACTTGGAAATAATTTTTATTCAATCTTAATTTTAATTTTTTCTTTTATTTTTTTCAAATTTTCTTTAGCAGAAGATAAAATAACCTCAACTCCATTAATTAATATCGAAGAGATAAAGCCTAGCTTTGAGGAGTCAGATGAGCAAAATGAAGAAAATTACTCTTCTCAAAATTTAAAAGAAAGAAAAAGTTTTTTGAACTTAAAATCATCCCAAGCAATTTTAATAGGTCTTGATAAAATTACTGCAAAATCTTCAGAACTTGTTATTAATATAAATGAAAGTAAAAAATTTGGTCCGTTAGAGATTAAAATACTTAAATGTGGTGAGGTCAAAGTGAATAATAAAGTAGATAATGTAGCGTATATGCAGGTTAAAGATTTAAGTAAAAATGATAATGAAAAAGTTTTTATATTTAATGGTTGGACTTTTTCCTCTGACCCAAGCCTAACTCCATTTGATCATGCTATATATGATTTGCAATTATTGAATTGCAGAACTGCTTAGAAAAATTTCTCTTTGCTGAGCCAGTTAGTATCAAAATCAGAATTAATAAATTTTTTATGATTTAAAATTTTTTTATGTAAATCTATAGTTGTTGTTATACCTTCAAGCACGAATTCATCTAGTGATCTCAGTGTTCTCTGTATAGCTTCGGTTCTATTTCTTCCCTTACAAATTACTTTTGCAATTAAGCTATCGTAATATGGAGTAATTTTGCAGCCTTGAAAAATTGCTCCATCAACTCTTGTTCTGAATCCAGAAGGTTGATGACAAACGGTAATTGTTCCCGGGCTAGGTTGAAAGTCTAAAGCAGGGTTTTCAGCGTTTATTCTACATTCAATTGAATGACCCCTTGGCATAATGTCGTTTTGTTTTAATGCTGTATCACCAGTAAAGGCAATCCACAATTGCTCTTTTACTATATCTATACCTGTTTGTACTTCAGTAACTGGGTGTTCTACTTGTACCCTAGTATTCATTTCTAAAAAATAAAATTTTCCATTTTCATAAATAAATTCAACTGTGCCTGCTCCTTCATAATTTATCTGATCAACCATTTTTACGGTTTTTTCTAACAAATCTTTTCTTTGTTCATCTGTTAAAACAGGGCTCGGAGTTTCTTCGATTAATTTTTGATGCCTTCTTTGAACGGAACAGTCCCTTTCACCTAAATGTACGGTCTTATTTTTTCCAGACATGACTTGAACCTCAATATGCCTTGGATGTTTAAAATATTTCTCTATATATAATTCATCATTATTAAAAAACTTTTTTGCCTCAGATTTTGCTGTTAAAAATAAGTTTTCTAATTTACTCTCTTCTTCAACTACTTTCATTCCTTTACCACCACCCCCACCGGCTGCTTTTATTAAAACAGGATAACCAATTTCTTTACATATAGATTTTGCTTCATCAAGAGATTTAACTCCACCCTCGGATCCTTCAATTACAGGTAAACCATATTTTTTTGCAATACGCTTTGCCTCAATTTTATCTCCCATCTTTGAAATTATTTCTGCACTAGGACCTATAAATTTTATACCATGTTTACTAACAATTTCAGAAAATTTAGCATTTTCAGATAAAAAACCATAACCAGGATGAATTGCTTCTGCACCAGTTAAATCTACGGCTGACATAATTGATGAAATATTTAAATAACTATTTTGAGGTTGATGAGAGCCAATACAAACGCTCTCGTCAGCGAGCCTAACATGCATTGAGTCAGAGTCCACATCAGAGTGAACTGCTACAGTGCCAATACCCCATTCTTTACAAGCCCTGATAATTCTTACAGCTATCTCACCCCTGTTCGCTATTAATACCTTTTTGAACATCTTTTTTATTTAAGAAGAACTAAAGTTTGACCAAATTCTACAGGCTGTCCATCCTCAACAAGTATCTTCTTTACTTCACCATCAGCTGTAGACGGAACATGGTTCATTGTTTTCATGGCCTCAACAATCATTACTGTTTGACCTTTTTTAATTTTGTCCCCAACTTCAACAAACTTCTTAGCGCCAGGCTCTGCTGCTAAATAAGCTGTTCCAATTATCGGGGATTTAACACGTATTCCATCACTATCACTTGAAGATTTAAGAACCGCTTTGTTTTGAGAAACAACCGCACTAGTTTTTGACTGTTCAATACCTTTCGATGCTCTTGAAACTCTAATCTTTGTTTGACCTTCTTGATACTCTAGCTCTGTCAATTCAAATTCTTTTAGATTATCTACAAGCTCTTTTATTAATTTTTTATCTATCTTCATTTTTCTAAAAATTTATTCATTGCTTGCAACGACATTTTATATCCTTCGTCTCCAAAACCGCATATAACGCCATTTGCGACTCTACTAATCAAAGATTTGTGTCTAAAGTCTTCTCTATTATAAATGTTTGAAATATGCAATTCAATTATTGGCATTTTGAGTATTTTTAAAGCGTCGTGAATGGCCACAGAGCTATGAGTATAACCTCCAGCATTAATAATCATTCCATCTTGATTATCCCTAGATTTTTGAATCTGATTGATTAATTCACCCTCTATATTTGATTGAAAAAAAGTAAGTTCAATATTATTTTTATTAGCATACTTTATACATATTTTTTCTATATCTTTTAAGGTCAGGCTTCCATAGTGATTTTTTTCTCTTTCACCTAAAAGGTTGAGGTTTGGGCCATTAAGAATTATAATTTTATTCATAAATTTCAAACATTGAATAACTTAATTATGGCAAAAATACAATTAAATGGAAAAAAAGTAGTTATCAAACCCAACTATTCAATTTTCGACCTTTTAAAAAAGTATAAATTATCTAATAAAAAAGTTGCTATTGAACACAATGGAATAATAATTCCTAAAGCAAACTACAATAGAAAATTTTTAAAAAATAATGATAGGGTAGAGATAGTTACTTTTATTGGTGGGGGATAAATTGAAAAAAGATATTCTAAAAATTGCTGGTAAAACACTTAAGTCGAGGCTTATTGTAGGAACCGGAAAATATAAAAGTTTCAGTGAAACTGCTAAAGCTGTTGAAGCTTCTGGTGCTGATATGGTCACTGTTGCTGTGAGAAGAGTAAATATTGTAGATAAGAAAAAACCTATATTAACTGATTATCTAAATCCAAAAAAAATAATTTTTTTACCAAATACAGCTGGCTGCTTTACCTCTAGTGAAGCGCTTAGAACTTTAAGATTAGCAAGAGAAATGGGAGGATGGAAGTTGGTAAAACTTGAAGTGTTAGGAGATAAAAAAACTTTATACCCCAATATGATTGAAACTATCAAAACGACTAAAACTTTAGTAAACGAAGGTTTTAAAGTAATGGTTTATTGCACTGATGATCCGTTGTTAGCAAAAAAACTCGAGGATAACGGAGCTGCAGCGATAATGCCTTTAGCCGCTCCTATTGGATCTGGTCTAGGCTTACAAAACAAAGTAAATATTTCTTTAATTATTAAACAGTCAAAAGTACCAGTGATTGTTGATGCAGGAATTGGCACAGCATCTGATGCAACTATTGCGATGGAGTTAGGATGTGATGGTGTATTAATAAATAGTGCAATAGCAAATTCTAATAAGCCAGTTTTAATGGCCAAAGCATTTAAAGATGCAGTGATTTCAGGGAGAAATTCATTTTTAGCAGGACGAATGAAAAAAAATTATCTAGCAACACCAAGTTCGCCAACAAAAGGCTTAATTTAATTCTTCTTTTTTCTTCGCACCCAAAGAGTTCTAATTTTTTTTTTTGATTTAGTTTTTTTTATCTTTTCTTTACCTTTAAGTGTTGATTTATTTTTTTCTTTTTTATCTTTTTTAATATCTTTTTCAATTTTTTTTATTTTAATTATTGCGTTAATATTTTCTATTGAATTGATCAGTTTTTTTGACTTATTTAATAAATCAATTTTATATTCAGGAATAATAAATTCTTCTTTTGATAATATCTTTACTTCAAAAGTATACTTTTTCTGAAAATATTTTAATTCGTCTAAAAGATTTTTTTCTATATAAGTTTTAACTTTTTCTGGAACATATGAGTTCACGATTTTTACTTTGTCAGTAAAAGCCAAATGTTGAATTTTTTTTAAAATTTTTTGTGAAAACGAAGAAAGAGATAATTGGGTTTCCCATTTAATAGATCCTTCACGCAATCTTTGACGTGTCATCTCAAGAAGGCCAAAGTTGCTTATTCTTCCTATTTGAATTCTAGCTCTATCTTTTCTTATACTTTCGCGCATCTTTTTTTCAACTATTCTTCTATTATAAAAGTTCATCATATCTATAAAATCGATAACGATAAGACCAGATAAATCTCTTAATTTAATCTGATGAGCTATTTCCTCGGCAGCTTCTAAATTAGTATTTAAAGCAGTTTTTTCTATGTTAATTTGTTTAGTTGATTGTCCTGAATTGATGTCAATTGAAACCAATGCTTCAGTTGGATTAATAACCAAATATCCTCCCGATTTTAATTTAACTGTTGGTTCATAAATATTATTTAATTCCTTTTCTATATTTGCATCATGAAACAAAGGTATTTTGCCTCTATATTTTTTAATATTTTTTACATTTTTTGGCATTAACTCTTTCATGAATTTTTTTGCTTTTTGATAAGCTTCATTGCCCTCGACATAAACATTTTTAGTATCATTATCGTAAGTGTCTCTTAGAGTTCTTTTAATTATATCCCCCTCCTCATAAACAAGTGAAGGGGCGTTAGAGTCGAGAGCTTTATCTTTTATTTCTTCCCATGTCTTTAATGTATTTTGAAAATCTTTTTCTATTTCATTTTTTGTTTTATTTGCACCAGCAGTTCTTACAATTACACCCATGCTTTTTGGTATTTCAATTTCATTAAGAATGTTGCGTATTTTTTGGCGATCAGAGGAATTAAAAATTTTTCTAGATATTCCGCCACCTTTTGGAGTATTTGGCATTAAAACCATATATTTGCCTGCTAGCGATATAAAAGTTGTTAGTGCTGCTCCTTTTTGACCTCTTTCTTCTTTAATAACTTGAATTAGGATTACTTGTCCAGGCTTGATAACTTCTTGTATCTTATATCTTTTTATTCCATAGGAAGATTTTACCTTTTCACGATACTCCTTTTTTTTATCATCTTTTTCAGATTGATTTTCATTGGTTTCTATTTTTTCATTTTTATTGTCTGATTGTGAATTATCTTGATTAGAGTCTAATGGTTTATCTTTTAATTCCTCTCTTATTTTTTCCTCAGCTATTCTAATCTTTTCTTTGTCCTCAGACGGTAATTGATAATAATCAGATTGAATATCGTTAAAAGCCAAGAAACCATGTCTCTCACGTCCAAAATTTACAAATGCTGCTTGAAGAGAGGGTTCAACTCTGCTTATAGTTGCAAGATAAATATTATTTTTAAAATTTAAATTATTTTTATCTTCAAATTCATATTCTTCAATTGAATTATTAGATTTAAGAACAATACGAGTTTCATTTGGATGCGAAGCATCGATATATAAGTTTTTTTCCATTTTATTAGAATTCCTTTTGAAATTTGGTAAAATTGCATTTTTAATTTAATCATTGTTAACATTTTATACAATTTTCCGCATAAATACACGATTAAATTTTTGTATGCCCAAAGATAGTCAGAATTGTTACTATAAATTAATACTATGTTAAAATTTCTCAATTTTTCAATAAAATCTATAATCATATTCTTTGTTATGCTGCTATTATTTAGCTTTTCAACATTATGGTATTTTTCAGCAGGCCTGCCTGATTATAAAAAACTATCGAATTATCAGCCACCAATTTCCAGCCGAGTATATTCTAAAGATAGCAAATTAATTGCAGAATACGCTATTGAAAAGAGATTATTTATTCCATTTGAGTCTATTCCAACAAAAGTTGTAAATGCTTTTCTTTCAGCTGAAGATAAAAATTTTTTCAGCCATCCTGGAATTGATGCAAAAGGTATTCTTAGAGCAGTTTTAAAGAATATTAAAAACATTTCTCAAAATAAAAGACTTGAAGGAGCTTCAACTATAACTCAACAAGTAGCAAAGAATTTTCTTCTTACAAATGAAGTTTCAATGAAAAGAAAAGTTAAAGAAGCAATACTAGCCTTTAGGATTGAAAGAGCTTATAAAAAAGAACGGATTTTAGAACTTTATTTAAATCAAATTTATTTAGGTCAAGGGACTTATGGAATCGCAGCAGCTAGCCTTGAGTATTTTGATAAATCAATAAAAGAATTAAATTATTCCGAGGCTGCTCTATTGGCTGCTTTACCAAAAGCGCCAAGTAAATATAATCCCTACAAGTATCCAGAAGTTGCAAAATTTAGAAGGAATTTAGTTCTTGAAAATTTAGAAGAAAATAATTTTATTTCAAAAAAAGAATTAAACAATTTAAAAAAATCAGAGATTAGACTAAAAAAAAGAAAGATTGAAATTGTTAATGAAGCCAATTCATATACTGAGGAGGTTAGAAGAACTGTAAAAAAAATTTATGGTTTTGAAAAATTGTACTCTCAAGGTTTTAGCATAAGTACACCACTTAAAATTGATTATCAAATTCAAGCACTTAAATCTCTGAGAAAAGGAATTGAAGATTATGATCACAGACGCGGTTGGAGAGGCCCAATAACAAATAAATTAAGAAACAAAAATTGGAAAAAAACTTTATCTAACTATAAACTTGATCCAACTTTAAATTGGTATTTTGCTGAAATTATTTCACTTAATGAAAATGAAATTAAGATCGAGTTAACAAATAAAAAAAAAGAAATAATAAGAGACACTTTGCATTTAAAAGATATAAAATGGACAATACCCAAAAAAAAATTAATTAAAGATATTTATAAAATTGGTGATATTATTTTTGTGAAAAAAGAAAAAAAATCTTGGATTATAAAACAGTACCCTAAAGTAAACGGAGGAATAGTAGTTATAGATCCTTATACAGGCGATGTGTTGGCTTTAGCGGGTGGTTTTAATTTTAAAAAAAGTGAATTTAATAGGGTAACTCAAGCTAAAAGACAACCTGGATCAGCTTTTAAACCAATTGTTTATGCAGCAGCTTTGGAAAATGGATTTGCACCTAATTCTATAATTCTAGATGCTCCTTTTGTTGAAAGTCAAGGAGTAGGTCTCAAAAACTGGAAACCTGAAAACTATGGAAAAAAATTCTATGGCCCTTCAACGTTTAGAAAGGGAATAGAATATTCAAGAAATTTAATGACAGTTAGAATTGCAAAGGTTTTAGGGTTAGATGAAATTCTAAATTTATCTAAGCAATTAAATATTTATGATGAAATACCAGAATTATTGTCTGTTTCATTAGGAGCTGCAGAAACCACATTAATGAATTTAACTTCTGCTTATGCACCCTTTGTAAATGGAGGAAATAAAATTGAACCAAAGCTAATTTCTAGAATCCAAGACAGAAGAGGAAAAACTATATTTCAAGAAAAAAGCAGAAAGTGTATCGGCTGCGATAAATTCATTAATGAGGAAATTAAACTTCCAAAAATAGAGGAGAATAAAAAAAGAGTGATAAGTGAAGAGACCGCTTATCAGATGACTTCAATTTTAGAAGGTGTAGTAAAAAGAGGTACTGCAAAAAAACTTAAGTCTTTAAATGTTCCTTTAGCTGGAAAAACTGGCACTACTAATGACAACTATGATGCATGGTTTATTGGTTTTTCATCAAATTTAGTTATTGGGGTTTATATAGGTTACGATAATCCTAAAACTTTGGGTAAATATGAAACTGGTTCCAAAGCAGCATTGCCAATCTTTAAAGATTTTGTAGAAAATGCACTTTTTAAGGAGGATTTTAACGATTTTAAAATTCCCAAGAATATATTTTTAACCTCACTAAATTATCATACTGGAACAAAGACAGCACCAGGTGAAAAAAATTCAATTATAGAGGCCTTAAAATTAAAAGATATTAACAATATAGATAATAATAACTTAATCTCAACTAACGGTCGTGATAATATAATTAAATTTAGACAATTTTATTAATGGAAAATTTTGAGACAAAATTATCAGTTACAGAAAAATCATTAAATAATATTAGGGGGTATCTTTGATAAGGAGAATATAGAAGATAAGTTAAAAGAATTAGACAAGATTTCTTCACAGGAAAACTTTTGGAAAGATCAAAATTTAGTAAAAAAAACAGTCAAACAAAAAAAAATTTTTGAAAATATTTTAAATTGCTACACAAAATCCTTAAAAGATATTAATAATCTTAAAGACTTATACACCTTAGCTTCACAAGAAAAAGACGAGGAAACCTTAAGTGACTGTGAAATAAAAATAGAACAAATTTTAAATGAAATAAAACAAAGTGAAATTAGCTGTTTTTTGTCTGGTGAAAATGACGACTACAATATCTATCTTGAAATTCACGCTGGAGCAGGTGGTACAGAAAGTCAAGATTGGGCAGACATGCTGCGTAGAATGTACATGAAATGGTTTGATAAAAAAAAGTTCAAATATGAAATTATAAGTGAACATAAAGGCGAAGAAGCAGGTATAAAATCATCAACAATAAAAGTTGACGGCAGCTATTTATACGGTTTAATGAAATCAGAGTCTGGTGTGCATAGACTTGTTCGAATTTCACCATTTGATAGTGGCGCAAGAAGACACACAAGTTTTGCAAGTGTATGGGTTTATCCTGCGGTTGAAGATGATATCAACATTGTAATCGATGAAAAAGATTTAAGGATAGATACTTTTAGATCAAGCGGCGCCGGTGGCCAGCATGTAAACACGACTGACAGCGCAGTGAGAATTACTCACTTACCAACTAAAATTGTCGTTCAATGCCAGAATGAGAGATCACAACATAAAAATAAAGAAACTTGCTACAAAATGTTAAAAGCAAGGTTGTATGAATATGAAATGCAAAGAAAAGAAGAAGAAAATCAGAAGGAACTAACTAGCAAAACAGATATTGGATGGGGGCATCAAATTAGATCTTATGTTTTACAGCCATATCAAATGGTTAAAGACCTTAGGAACAAAACAGAAAGCACAAATCCAACGAGTGTTTTAGATGGAAATATTGATCAATTTATTGAGGAGGGTTTAAAAAATAAATAAATGAAAAAATTGTTTATAAATTTCATTTTTTTAATATTAACTTTTTTAATAATTTTAATTAGTTTGTTATCAACGATTGGTATCGAAACAAACAAATTTAATAATTTGATTACATCTAAAACTTCTGAAGCAAAAAATATTAATTTAGAATTAAATACTATCAAGTTCAAAATAGATTTAAAAGAATTAAGTTTATTTCTGGAAACAAAAAACCCTCAAATAAATTATCAAAATTTGAATATTCCTGTCCAAAATATTAAAGTATATGTTGATTTCCCATCTTTAATAAAATCAGACTTAAAAATTGAAAAATTAAATTTTATTTTAAAAGAGTTAGATATAACAGAATTAAATAAATTATCATCAATTTTGAAACCTTCAAATTTTAGAAGTTTTATAAATAACAAAATTAAAGAGGGTTTATTATTATCTGAAATCGATATATTTTTTGATGACAATGGATCAATAAAAGACTTTATTGCCAAAGGCAGTATCGTGGATTTAAAAGTTGAAATAATAAAAGGATTAAATTTAGAAAATACCAGTTTATCATTTTTCGCAGACAAAAATGATATTCTAGTGAAAAAAATTTTTGGAAGATTAGAAAATGTTAAGATATCTGATGGAGATTTAAAGCTTAATTTAGAAAAAGGAATTAAATTAAATTCAAATTTTAGGTCTAAAATTGAATTTGAAAAAGAATTTTTAAGTAAATTCTCTGACATATTTAAAAAATATGAATTAGTTAGTCTAATTGAGAGCATTGAAGGTGAATTTAATAATAATATCTTTTTTGATTTAGATAAAACCTATAAAGTGATGGACTATAATTATAACTTATCAGGAAAAATAAAAAAGACTAAGCTTAAGTTATTAAATCCTATAAAAAAAGGGATTATATCAAAAAAAATTGAGGAAATATATTTTTCAGATTTAGACATTCAAACTGCATTTACGCCAAAAAAAATAAGTTTTAAAAGTGATGGAAAATATTCATTAAATAATAAAGATTTTATGAATATAAATATTAATAGCAATTTAGCAGAAGAAACTGAAAATTATAAATTCGATTTAGATTATCAAGATAATATTATATTAGATATCATTAATTACAAAAAGCCTAAAAATTTTATTTCGAATATATTGATTGATTTTGAGAAAAGTAAAAACGTTTTTAAAATTAATAATCTTAATTTTACATCAGGAAATGATATTATTAGCTTAGAGAAATTAAGATTTAACAATGGTGATTTTATATCTTTTAAAAAAATTAAAGTCTCAACAACAAATAATGACTTTTTAATCCATAATAATGAAAAAATTCTTATAAAAGGTTCCAAATTTGATGCTACTAATTTAGCTAAATTTCTTAATAGTTCGAATGTAAATAACAGATTTAAAAAAATTAACAATATAATCGAAATAGACTTTAAAAATATTAAAGTTCCAATGTCAGAAAAACTTCAGAATTTCAAGCTGATAGGTGAAATCAAAAAAGGTCAATTTACAAAAATTAACTCTAAGGGAGATTTTGGCTCTGGTAACTTTTTAGACATATCGCTGAAGAAAGATAAAAGTTCAGAAAAAAAGTATTTAGAAATTTATTCTGATTTAACTAATCCATTGTTAACAGAGTATAGTTTTTTTAAAGGTCTTTCGGGTGGTAAATTACTTTATACTTCGATAATCGAGCGGGAAAGGACCAGTTCAAAACTAAAAATTGAGAATTTTAAAGTAATTAACGCTCCTGCTTTAATTCAATTATTGTCTTTAGCTGACTTAGGTGGTTTAGCAGATCTAGCTGAAGGTGAAGGTTTATCATTCGATTTACTAATAATTGAAATGGAAGAAAATAAAAATTTCATAAAATTTAATGAAATATTAGCTTTGGGACCAAGCATCTCTGTTTTAATGGACGGCTATATGGATCAAAATAACTTAACCAGTATTAGAGGAACATTAGTTCCAGCAAAAACTTTAAATAAGCTGATTTCAAAAATACCTGTAATTGGACAAATTGTAATACCAAAAGAAGTTGGAGAGGGTTTATTTGGTATAAGTTTTAAAATTAAGGGACCGAAAGGAAAAACCAAAACCACGATTAATCCAATCAGAACGATAACTCCAAGATTTATTCAAAAAATAATAGACAAAAATAAAGACACTAAATAATTTTTACTAAAAAGTGTTTTTTTTTGCCATAAGACAGTTTCAATACATTATCTTTAAAATCTTTTAACTCTATATTTCTTTTTTCACTTTCTATTACGACATCGTCAATTTTTAAACCTCTATTAGCTATTGCTCTTCTGACTTCACTTTTTGAAGATAATACTTTGTTACTAGCAACGAAATCTAGAATATTTATTCCTTTTTTAATTTCGCTAGATTTAATTATAATTTCAGGTAGATCCAAACCTAACCCGCCACTCTCAAAAGTTTCTTTAGCAGTTTGTTCAGCTTTTTTAGAGGCTAGTTTACCATGAAGTATTTTGGTAGCTTCATTGGCTAATAAAATTTTTAATTTGTTAATATTTTTTTCTTTTTTCAAAATTTCATTTATTTTGTCTGGCTCAATATCAGTAAAAAAATTTAAAAATCTTTTAACATCTTGATCATCTGTGTTTCTCCAAAATTGCCAATAGTCGTAAGGTGATAGCTGATCTGCATTTAACCAAATTGCACCTTTCTCAGTTTTACCCATTTTAGCTCCAGAAGCCAAAGTAATTAATGGTGAAGTTAAACCATAAGTCTCTTTTTTTAATACTCTTCTAATTAAATCAACTCCACTAACTATATTACCCCATTGGTCAGAACCACCAACTTGCAAAATACAATTTTTGTATTTAAATAATTGATAAAAATCATATGCTTGTAAAATCATATAATTAAATTCCATGTAACTAAGAGACTGTTCTCTATCTAATCTTAGTTTTACACTGTCAAAAGTAAGCATTTTATTAATAGTAAAATGGCTCCCGATATCTCTTAAAAACTGAATATAATTTAATTTAGTTAACCAATTAGCATTATCAACAAATAAAGGAGCAGTTTTTTTATCTGAAGTATTTAAGATTTTATTAAAAACTTTTTTTATACTTCGAATATTATTTCTAATATTTTTTTTATTAAGAATTTTTCTCGTTGAGTCTTTTCCTGACGGGTCACCAATTAGTGTAGTTCCTCCGCCTAAAAGAACTATTGGTCTATGACCGTGTTTTTGCATCAATTTGAGAATCATTATTTGCAACAAGCTACCAACATGTAGACTGCTAGCTGTGCAGTCAAAGCCAATGTACCCCGATATAGACTGTTTTTCACAGATTTCGCCAAGTTTATCTAAGTTAGTGCATTGATTTAGATACCCGCGTTCCTGCATTTCTTTTAAAAATTTATTTTTCATAGTGATATTTACTAAACCAACTATTATACAAAAATGGTTATAAATAAATAAAAATATGCAAAAAAATTTGATCTCTTTAGGCTTAATGAGCGGTACTTCAGGAGATGGTGTAGATGCATCTATCATTAAGTCGAATGGAATAGATAAATTTGAGTCTATTACTGATAAATACTTTGAGTATGATTCAGGCACATATCAAGATATTCACAATTTAAAAGAAAAAATTCACGACGTAGATACCTTAAAAGATTATAAAACAGAGGTAGACAATCTAGAGAGGAAAATAACAATTTTTCATTCAAAGATAGTTAAAGAATTAAATGTTAGTGATCAAACTATAATCGGTTTCCACGGACAAACAATTTTTCACAATCCTAAAGAAAAAATTTCTAAACAATTAGGAAACGGAAAACTTTTAAATCAACTTACTAATAAAAAGATAGTTTACAATTTTAGAAATAACGATATTTCAAATGGAGGCCAAGGAGCGCCACTGGCACCTGTTTTTCATCACTTATTAGTAATACAAAACAATATAAGATTACCAGTATGCATTCTTAATATTGGAGGGATATCAAATATTACAATTATAAAAGACAAAGATAATCTCGAAGAGTTGATAAGTAAGGATATAGGCCCTGGTAATTGTCTAATCGACTCTTGGGTAAGAAATAATTCAGAAAAAAAATTTGATTTAAATGGTTTTCTTGCTTCAAGTGGAAATAAAAATGAAATAATTTTTGAACAAGCACAAGAATTATATATGAATAGAAACAATAAAAAAAAACTATCCTTAGATACAAGTGACTTTGATATTTCTTTTGCAAGAGGTTTAAATTTAGAAGATGGAGCTGCCACTTTGACAGATTTTACAGCTAGTATTATTGGTGAAGAATTATCATTATCTTTAAAAAAGTTTAAAGAGATTAAAAATATTTTAATTTGTGGAGGTGGCAGAAAAAACAAAACATTAATAGATAAAATTAAAGAAAATATTTCGCCTAAGATTAATTTAGAATTAATTGACAAGTATAAAATAGATGGAGACTTTATAGAGTCACAAGCTTTTGCATTTTTGGCTATTAGATCAATATTAAAATTTCCAATTTCTTATCCAGGTACTACAGGGTGTAATTTTCCTAGTAAGGGTGGTGAAATAATTGAAAATTAAATTAAAGCAGTTTTTTCCTTTAAATATTTTTCAATTTCTGTAACCAACTCACTCTCTTTATCTTTAAAAAAATGATTAGAATTTTTGACCTTAGAAAAAATTACCTCAACACCTTTTTGATTTTTTATTCTATTATCTAAATCGTTAATACTTTCCTTTGTTACTAATTCATCATTTTCACTATAAATTACTTGTCCGGATGTTGGGCAGGGAGCAAGAAAAGAAAAATCGTAAACGTTAGGTTGAGGTGAAACAGCGATAAAATTGTTTACTTCCGGCCTTCTCATAATTAATTGCATACAAATTAGAGAACCAAAAGAAAAACCAGATACCCAACATTGACTGTAATCAAGGTTTTGTCTTTCAATCCAGTCTAATGCAGCAGCAGCATCAGATAATTCACCTTGACCATTATCAAAAACTCCATCACTTTTTCCTACACCTCTAAAATTCACCTTTATAACTGAAAAGCCATTTTCTAAAAAAATGTTATACATAAGTTGAACTATCCTATTATTCATAGTACCTCCGTATTGAGGATGAGGGTGCAGTACTATAGCAACCGGAGAACCAAATTTGGGATTCTTATAATATTTTGCCTCAAGTCTTCCTGCGGGCCCAGGTATAAAAATTTCTAAACTTTTAGGTTTCATAATTGATAATGATTATTATTTTTAAAAAAAAGTAATGTTTTATAACATGTTTTTGTGCGGCAAATATTTTTTTTTAAACCATACTAAAATAGTAGGAATTCAACTAAAAATATTGTATTACAACGATAATTTATGAAACTTACTACAAAAGGCAGATATGCAGTAATGGCTATGGCAGACTTGGCTTTATTTAAAGAAATGGGACCAACTAGTCTTACCGATATATCTATAAGACAAAATATTTCCCTGGCTTATCTGGAACAGATATTCATTAAGTTGAAAAAAAAAAATTTAGTAAAAAGTATTAGAGGAGCCAGAGGGGGATACGTTTTAGAAATCCCTCCTGAAGAAATTAAAATCTCAAATATCATCGAAGCTGTTGATGAAGAGGTAAAAATGCTGAATTGCAAAAAAGACTCTAAGAAGGGATGTAATAACAAATCATCCAAGTGTATTACACATAATTTATGGGATCAACTTGATCAGCATATAAATAGTTTTTTTGAAAAAGTAAAATTACAGGATTTAGTTAAAAAAAATCAATATTCAAATAAATGAAAACTGAGGATTTAAAAAATAATAAAGACTATAAATATGGTTTTACAACTGATGTTGAAAACATTAGGTCACCTAAAGGCCTTAGTGAAGAAACAATCAGATTTATCTCTAATATTAAAAAGGAACCTAAATGGATGTTGGAGTGGAGGTTAAAAGCTTTTAATAGATTAAAAGTTTTAAAAGAGCCCAACTGGCAGAAACCAAAGTATCCAAAAATAAATTATCAAGATCTTTATTACTATTCAGCACCAAAAAGTGCATCAGAAAAACCAAAGAGTTTAGAAGAAATAGATCCGAAGATATTAGAAACTTATAAAAAACTTGGAATACCACTAGTCGAACAAAAAAGATTAAATGGTATAGCAGTTGATGCTGTTTTTGATTCAGTTTCTGTGGCCACAACATTTAAAGATGAACTAACAAAAAAAGGAATAATTTTTTGTTCAATATCAGAAGCTATTCAAAAACACCCGGATCTTGTCAAAAAATATCTTGGTTCAGTAATACCATTGAGTGATCATTATTTTGCTACATTAAATTCAGCTGTATTTACAGATGGTTCTTTTGTTTATATTCCACCTAACACTAAGTGTCCGATGGAATTATCTACTTATTTTAGAATTAATGCATCTGAAACTGGTCAATTTGAAAGAACTTTAATTATTGCTGATAAGGGAAGTTATGTAAGTTATTTAGAAGGATGTACCGCTCCAATGAGAGATGAAAATCAACTTCATGCAGCAAATGTGGAGCTGGTAGCCTTAGATGATGCAGAAATAAAATATTCAACTGTTCAAAATTGGTATCCAGGTGATGAAAAAGGAGTTGGGGGAATATATAACTTTGTTACAAAAAGAGGTGCATGCAGAGGAAAAAATTCTAAAATTTCGTGGACTCAAGTTGAAACTGGTTCAGCAATAACATGGAAATATCCTAGCTGTATTTTACAAGGAGATAATTCAGTGGGAGAATTTTACTCCATTGCAATTACAAATAATTTTCAGAAAGCAGATACTGGAACAAAAATGATTCACTTAGGAAAAAATACAAAAAGTAAAATTATTTCAAAAGGAATATCAGCAGGAAATGCAGATAATATGTATAGAGGACTTGTTGATATTAATAATAAAGCAAGCAATGCAAGAAATTATACTCAATGTGACTCGTTATTAATGGGCAACAAATGTGGAGCACATACAATACCTTATATAAGAAATAAAAATTCAACTTCAACAATTGAGCATGAGGCAACTACCACTAAAATTAATGAGGAACAGTTATACTACTGCAATCAAAGGGGCTTGGATCAAGAAGAAGCAGTAAGTTTGATTGTTAATGGTTTTTGCAAAGAAGTTCTGCAGCAATTACCTATGGAATTTGCAGTTGAAGCTCAAAAACTTGTAAGCATTAGTTTGGAAGGAAGTGTTGGATAATGTTAAATATCGAAAATTTAGAGGCTACAATTGACAATAAACACATTTTAAAAGGTTTAAACTTAAACATAAAACCTGGGGAAGTGCATGCAATTATGGGCCCGAATGGTTCAGGAAAAAGCACTTTAGCAAATGTATTATC